>Ga0209284_10000020_pt1 | contig 184937 bp, 183 predicted proteins | sample FRY03_FD_187211 | JGI IMG/M metagenome (GOLD analysis project Ga0209284, IMG submission 187211) | Freshwater microbial communities from Lake Fryxell liftoff mats and glacier meltwater in Antarctica - FRY-03 (SPAdes) (version 2) | ecosystem: Environmental > Aquatic > Freshwater > Ice > Glacier...
CAATTTGTCTCCTTTTTTTGCTTGACTGTTACCAGTGAATAGATGTCCGAGCTTTTATGATTGGAAATTCCGGGAGGCGGAAAACCTTGTCCAGACTTGCAAATGAGACGAAGAAGATAATTGCGCGCGACATGCAGACAAACTTGCCCGCCCTTGTGCGTTCAAACATTGAAGGTCTTCTGCGCCAAATGACCCACGACCACGTGGTGCCGCAGCTCGACCCAGGAAAGTTGAAACGGTATAAGAAGCCCGTTGGCTTGCACAAGCTGGTCACCCTGACAGAGGGCCATCCGGAAAAAAGGGCCCGACTTGAATCTTTGATTCAGGAGATAACCGGCCAACCCGAGTGGCATGTTCAAGGACCCGATTCGGTCTACCCCCCAGCATCGCTCGCAGCGCTGTCGGAGCGCTCAGGCATACCCCGTCGGCGACTAACTCAGGTGCTCTATCCCGAAAGCGCGAAAGACACTCTGGGGAATCAACTCACTCTGGGAGAAGCTCTCGCTCTATCAGCAGCCACCAACATCGCTATCCAACAACTTCTCACGCCGCCGTGGTGGGCAATCTCTGAGTTGGAGTACTCCGACCTAGCTGAGGTGGACTACTTGCCCACATTCTCGTCGGTACCTACCGATAGGTGGGTCTCATGGCTTTACTCGCTAGAACCGCTCCCCCAACAGGACGAAGGGCTGTTCGAGAGAAACATGAGCCACCCCCCTCCACTAGGTCCGCGAATCGATGATGACGGAAGACGAGTGAACAAAAATCGTGATGCCGACATCTACGACGTTAATGAGCTCGATGAGCAGGGACTGTTCTCTGAAATGAGTTGGCGAGCTCAGTTGAACAGGCTCAATCTGTTTGAGGTCGCGAAACCGTCTGAAGTTTCCTCGGCCAACCCAGACCCTCTGAGGTATGAGAGGCACTTAAGCGCGATGTATTGGATTTCAGGTTTTCTCGTTCAACTTCGCAGACTGCTGCGAATGGCTCGCGGGCGAGGGACAAGTAAACGGCTCGATGTTTTTTGGGAAGTGACAGTGAATAACGTGGCTCACCTTGTGGGACGAGTCGTTCGTCTCAGAAGGCAAGAAACATCACCGTAAGTGTGCATGCTTTTGTGCATACTTTAGGAGTTAAAAAGACGCAAAAAGAGTCAAAAACTTTCCTAAAAACCTGAGAGAATAGGCGGAAAACCAACCCAGAATGAGTGCCGCCGGAGATTTATGAGTCCGCTGCTCTAACCAGCTGAGCTACCGCCCCGTGTGAAAATCCCCTGGATTTGCACAAAAGTAAATCTAGCAGTCAGCTTGGGAAGTCCTCGGAGCCCGAGATTTTGGGATTTTTGCCCGGCATGACTCTCGGCGCTTTGGATTCTTCGACAGACTGCTGAGCAATTCCTATGAAAGTGCCGAAAAACTGACCATGTGGTCAGGAGGGTCGAGCGTGGCACCCTAAGCTCTCTCAAGTGTCCCATCATGACGAAATTCTGGTAACCGCCCTGGAGCGCTTTGCGCTGCAGGGCATTGCAGCAACGAGCATCCAGGACATTGCCTCGCACGCCGGCACATCCAAGGCCAATGTGCTGTATCACTTTGGGTCCAAAGAGAACCTCATAAGCGAAGCCCTCTCCCCCAGCCTGAAGGACCTCGAGGCGCTATTACTTCAAGCAGAGACAGAAGGGTTGGCCACTGCTCAGGCTCAGGCCAGTTTCGTCTCTTTGTTTGTGAGCTTCCTCGTCACACACCGGTTGGCCCTGCACACTGTTGTTACCCACCCGTATTCGGCAGAGACCGTGCCCGGGCTCGCAGCCGCACATCGCTTGATGGGCCGAATGGCAGAGCTGGTGACTACCTCTTCTACTGGGGAATACGACCGGTTGCGTTTTGGGGTTGCGGTGTCGGGTGCGACATATGCGTTGGTGTCCGCTGGAATCCTGGGTGTTCAACAGCTCGAACCCGATGACTTGCAAGCGCTTTTGACTGACGTGCTGACCAGCATGTTGCAACCGAGAGTTGAGGTTGCGAGCTAATGGCAACCCTCCTCTATCGCCTGGGTAAGGCGAGCTACCAGAAAGCCCGCTGGGTGCTAGCTTTCTGGCTGATCGCTTTCATCGCAATTGGTGGCTCCGGTGTTGCCTTTGGGGGGCAAACAGATGAGAAGTTTGATATTCCCGGCAGCGAATCTCAAGAAGCGTTTAACCGCTTGGAAGCGGTGTTTCCCGCGTTTGCTGGCGCTTCCGCTCAAGCGGTGGTGCAAGCTGCCCCTGGGGAGCGCATTGATAGCCGATCGAACACAGCACTGATTGAAAAACTCGCTGACGCTCTCGAACAAGGTCCCGGCATTGAGGGAGTCACCAGCCCGTTTGATGAGTTCGCGGGGGAATCCGTGAGCTCGGATGGCTCCACCGCCATCATTCAGGTTCGATTCGATCGCCCTAGCCCTGAAGTCACCGACGAGATGGTGGAAGCGCTGAAGGACACCAGGGAGGTCGTTGCCGGCACCGACCTCGTAGTCGAATTCGGTGGTTCCGTATTCCAAGACCAGGAAGTCGGGCTCACCATCGCCGAAGTCTTTGGAGTGATCTTCGCGGGAGTAGTGCTCGTGGTGACCTTCAGATCTTTTCGACCCTCCTGGATTCCACTGGCAAGCGCCATTGTGGGTGTCGGAATTACCGTCGGAATCGTCTTACTACTGGCACGAGTGATCACTGTCGGCGCTTCGGCACCCCTGCTCGCTGTCATGTTGGGTTTGGCGGTTGGCATTGACTATTCGCTCTTTATCGTTTCGAGGCATCGAACCCAGTTAGCCCAGGGCGAAGACGCTATGGAATCCGCAGCAACCGCGGTGGGAACAGCCGGTAATGCTGTGGTGTTCGCAGGGATCACCGTCATCATTGCTCTGTTGGGTTTGTTCGTTGTCGGTATTCCTTTCCTCAGTGTGATGGGAATGTCTGCGGCAATCGGTGTGGCCATTGCTATTGCCGCTGCCATCACACTGATTCCCGCTTTCCTAGGAATCGCTGGGGAAAAAATGCGCCCAGCGCCCCAGTCATCTGCCGCTCGCATCGCGAATCGCACGCCAGACCAACCCAGCATGGGTAGGCGTTGGGTGCGAGGAGTGATGAAGCGACCGCTGATTGTCACGGCGCTTGCATCCCTCGGTCTTGTGATCATCGCGCTTCCGGCGTTGTCCTTGGACTTGAATTTGCCAGGTGGCGGGCAAGAACCAGTGGATAGTACCCAGCGCAAGGCCTATGAAATGGTGAGCGAAGGATTCGGTCCCGGCTATAACGGACCACTCCTTGTGTCGGTAGACATCACGAAAACCGAAACCGTCTTGGAAGACTTAGAAGCTATCCGCGCTGATTTAGAGCTGATTCCAGGTCTTGACTATGTGAGCCAGGGCTTCCCGTCTCCCGGATTAGACACCGCTATTTTCCAAGCAGTTCCCACATCGGCCCCGGACTCCCAAGAAACAAAGGCTCTCGTTGCCGATATTCGGCAACGAGCCCCGGCTTTGGAAGAGCGCTATGACACGGATATAGCAATCACCGGCATCACCGCGATTGGTGTCGATGTCTCAGAACGCATCCAAAGTGCTCTGATTCCTTTTGGCTTGGTTGTCGTTGGATTATCCATCGTGTTGTTGCTCTCGGTATTTCGCTCTGTGGTGGTCCCGATTAAGGCAGCGCTGGGCTTTGTGTTGTCAGTGACAGCTGCGTTTGGTGTTGTTGTTGCAATATTCCAGTGGGGTTGGCTAGCCGAGCTCGTGGGAATTGATACTCCAGGACCGATATTGAGCTTCATGCCGATCATTTTGATGGCGGTTCTCTTTGGACTTGCGATGGACTACGAAGTCTTCCTCGTGTCGGGAATGCGCGAACAACACGTTCGAACGGGTGACTGGCGTTTCGCCATTGAAGAGGGGTACGCAACGGGCGCCCGCGTTGTGACCGCGGCAGCCCTGATTATGTTCTTCGTGTTCTTCTCCTTTGTCGTGGAAGGGTCAAACCTGATCAAACCCATTGCACTGGGGTTGGCCATTGGTATCGCTTTTGACGCGTTTGTGGTGCGAATGACCCTGGTCCCGGCGCTGATGACCCTGTTTGGGAAATACGCCTGGTGGTTCCCGAAATTCTTGGAGCACCGGGTCCCCGATGCCGACGTGGAAGGCGAGAAGCTCCGCGACCACATTCGAGACCTCCGCTGGGCAACCAGCCACAACGGTATTGCCGTGCACGCCGACTACGTCGTGACTGTGTCTGAATCACTGGAGCTCGAACCGGTGTCCTTTGAGTGGGCTCCTGGTGTCCGGGTCGACGTGGTGGGCACTTCGCTGCAGGCCAGAAGCCTCTGCGCCACCATCGGCGGTCTCATTCCCCCAGTCTCTGGCGCCATGCACGTCTTGGGCCGACCTATCCCCAGCGAATCCGCTCAGGTGCAATCTCGGGTCGCGGTGTGGAACCCGCACCCTGATGACGCAACCACACGGCTTGGCACCTCGATTAACCGCCGCCTGCTCTGGTCAGCCTCAACGAGAAACCTGTCCCATGCTGATCGGCAAAAACGAATCACAGAGGTGCTCGCAGCCGTCACCGAACTGTCGCGGGAGATGTCTGGCACAGCTCCCTGGCCCACACTCACCAGGGACTCTCTGCCCGGACTCCTTCCTCGTCCCCAGCAGATTCTGATCTGGAGCGCCCTGGCCGTCATTGACCGCTCCCCGGTGTGCCTGGTGTCCGGGGTAGAACCCGTCTCAGACGATGGCGAAAGAGCAATCTGGTGGCACGGGCTTGAATACTTTGCAACCTCGAGTCAAACGATTGCCCTGTTCTGTCTCCCTCCGCTTCGGTCACTGACGCCGGTTGCCTCCCACCAAACCTTGGATCTCACGAGCGCCAGACTGCAGGGGGTGAGCTGATGAGACCACAGCGTTCTCTGAGATCCAGAATTGGTTGGATTGCCGGAGCCATCGTCCTGCCCACCATCGTGATTGGCTCGCTCTTAGGGGTGGTCGCCGAAGGCGAGACCGCGCTCGAGCGCGTCCCTGTTGCCTTGGTCAACAACGATGAACTCATCACCGAAATCGGTGATGATGGCGAAGAAGAGTTCATTTTTGCAAGCAAGCCCCTGGTCTCAGAACTCGTGGGCAACGAGGATCTGCAACTCGACTGGGTTATTACCAACTCCGAGCAAGCAAACGTGTTGCTGGCCAACGGCGGGGTTTATGCGATCTTTGAGATCCCTGAAAACTTCTCCCAGTCCGTGATGACTTTGGGTACTAACTCTCCCGAGCAAGCAACCTTTACTATTCGAACGGACCCGTCTAGAAGCTACCTAGCCGGTGTTCTGGTCGACCAACTAGGACCCACCATTTCCGCATCCGTCTCTCGAACGATTGGGAGAGAAATCACCAGTGGACTTTATTCCGCTCTGTTTGATGTGGGCGAAGCCTTCCAGGAGACCGCAGACGGTGCCTCAGAAATTGCGGACGGTGTCGATTCCCTCGCTGAGGGAACATCTGAGTTAGCCACCGGTGTTGGCGAATTGCGCACAGGCACCGCGGACTTTGCCACTGGATACCAGACGTTCGATGATGGGCTCGGAGAATATCTAGGCGGCGTCCGATCACTCTCTCAGGGAATCAGTGCCTTCGAAGTGGGAACCAGGGGTCTCGGCGACCTTTCCACCGGGATTAGCCAATACACCGGGGGTGTTTCACAGGTGTCAGCAGGCTTGAGCGCACTCAATAACGACACTTCACTGGCTGGGCTTGACTCGACCGTCAAGTCAAACCTCCAGACGTTGCTCGGAACACTGGCGGGAATTGCTGCTGGTGGGTCGACCTTGTCTGCTCAGTCGAGCACTGCGCTCACCGGCGTCAGAGACGGCATCGTGGGGATCAATTCGGGTGCAGGGACGCTGGGAACCTCCAGTCGAGAGCTCGAATCTGGTTCAGGGGAGATTAGAACAGGCTTGGATGACCTGGCAGCGGGGGTTGCCGACCTCGATGATGGGGTCGTCGAACTAGACGACGGTGTCCAAGAGCTCGCAGGGGGCATGCGGGAATTTGCAGATGCACTGGATGAGGGTGCGACAGAGATTAGGGAACAGGGCCTGGGTGAACCTACCGAGGCTGAACTCGATGTGTTGACCTCCCCGGTGGCGTTTGAACAACAAAACCGAGACGGTGAGCTTGGTCTTCTAGAAACCGTATCGAGCTTGTTTGTGCCGATTGGCTTGTGGTTTGTGGCACTGGTGTTCTTCCTCACCCGCCCGGCTTTGAATAACGCCATGTTGAGCGGCACAGCAGCGTCTCGTGTGGTCTTGATCAGAAGCCTCCGACCAGTATTGGTCGCTCTCGCTGGACACACCGCCGTTGCCACAACGCTCTTGCACGCCGTGGGGGGCGTGGCGTGGTCAAACATCGTCTGGACCCTGCCACTGGTGGCGCTGGGCTCTGCGTCCTTCTTAGCCCTGCATTACGCGCTGTGGTTGTGGCGCTCTGGCTGGCTAGGACCCGTTTCGATTACCCTCGGGGTCCTCCAGATTATTACTTTGGGATCTTTGCTTCCACGAGAGATTCTTCCCTCGGTCTATCAGGTTTTTACGGGCATCACCCCGATGTCCTGGTTCATCGACTCTCTCCAGGCCGCCCTTGGCGGAGTTGACCCCACGCGGGTGCTCCAAAACGCCTCGGCGCTGGCAGCTTCGGTAGTGGTTGCTTTCTTGTTAGCGGCGATGGCGTTGAGGGCCGGGCGAGCGCGCGCCAAGTTGCAACAGCTAGGACTGGAATCCTTCGCCACAGCGGAACCTGTGAAGGTCCATTCAGGCTCTCACTCTTCCTAGCTGGTAGCGTTAATTATCTAGAGATTGAATTTCGATTTCTCATCGACTGGGAAGTCACTGGTAGAGGAAACCCACACCACCATGACGACTCTTGTTGCCGAATCGCCGCTTCCCCGCCCCCACGCATACACCTCTGAGTTCTCTGAACTCTTGCAACGAGTGAAGTCACTTGGACTGCTCGATAGAGCAGTGGGCTACTACATGACCTTGATCGTGGTGCTCTCTGTTGCCCTGCTTGCAACCCTTACCGCCATGTTCTTCCTGGGTGACTCGTGGGTTCAGCTGGCGCTCGCACCGGTCATGGCCATCATCATGACCCAGTTTTCTTTTGTTACCCACGAAGCAGCGCACCGCCAGGTCTTCGAATCAGGCAAGACCAACGATCGAACCGCCAGATTTCTTGCAAGCGGGGTCGTCGGAATTAGTTACTCCTGGTGGATGGGGAAACACACCAAGCACCACGCCAACCCCAACACCGTGGGCAAAGACCCCGACATCGAGGGCGACTTCATTATTTTCCAAAAAGACGATGCCAAAAAGACAAGCGGTTTCGGTAAGGCCTTTGTGCAACGCCAGGGCTGGTTGTTTTTCCCTGTTTTGACCCTGGAAGGTTTGAACCTGCACGTCCAGGCTTTCCGTCGGGTGTTTAGCAAAGAGCCGCTCAAGCACCGCGGAACAGAAATTACTCTGCTTCTGATTCGTAACTTTGGTTACCCCGTGATCTTGCTGGCACTCATGCCCTGGTATATCGCGGCAGTTTTCCTCGTCATCCACATGGCCCTGTTCGGGGTCTATATGGGCGCATCGTTTGCCCCCAACCACAAGGGCATGCCCCATATCCCCAAGGACTCCAAAGTTGACTTCCTGCGTCGTCAGGTCTTGACCAGCCGCAACATCAAAGGTGGCATCTTCATGGACCACTTCATGGGTGGCCTTAACTACCAGGTTGAACACCACCTGTTCCCCAGTATGGCAAGGCCCAAGCTGAACAAAGCAGCCCGCATGGTGCGCGAGTTTTGTGCAGAGAAGAAGATTGCCTACACCGAGACTGGGTTGTTCGAGTCCTACGGCATTGTCGTTCGCTACTTAAACGAGGTTGGCCTTTCAGCCAGAGACCCCTTTGATTGCCCAGCAGCATCAGCGATTGGTCGATAGACCCTGCTACTGAGTTCGCTCTGAAGCTTAGCTAACCGGCTTCGTGGTTTTCGCTGGTGGAGCAGACGCGTTCTTTTTGGTCGCAAAAGCAAAAATGCCGAGGCCAACAACAAGAGCACCCGCTCCGACTCCATACGAGATGACGTCCGCTGCTCGGTTTGAGTCCACTAGGACACCGACGAAGACCACCGCGATGATTGCAACGACAACGCCAATCAACTTTGATTTGAGGTCATCGAGGTCTTTGATCTCTAACCACGCTGGAACTTTGATGTTGGTGTCGACAAAGAGCTCATACAGACCATATCCAATGACCAGCAAAACGGTGCCGAGCAGGATCGCATCAACGGCTGTCAGCACCGAGACAATGCTGTCTTTGAGCGATGTTTGATCGACAATGGCGTACCAGACGGCCTCCAGCACCGCATAGGACCCCTGGGCCATCAGCAACAACGCGCCGATCATAGAAGCCAGGGCAGGGACAAAGACACTAAATCGGGTGAGACCCACAATGTGGCGCATGCTTAGATTTATACCAGCTCAGCGAGCCTGGCTTGTACCAGGCGCACCACTAGGTCTTCATCCGCTGTCCACCCCAGTGGAATGCGAATCAAGTTCTTGGTGGATTCAAGCGTGCCCAACGAATCCCGGTTCGCGTCCATCACTGCCTCGCTCCAGGGGGAAAAGGCCACATAGTTTTTCAAGGTTGATAAGCCCGCAACATATGCTTTGCCCAGCGTGAAGTGCGGAACATTCGACGCCAGCGTGAGCTCAAGGCCTGGAAAATGTTTCTCCACCATCGTGATGAGTGACGCTAGAGTCTCCCGGTGTGGCTCGGGCTGGGCCTGAAGATAAGCCTCTATTGAGGAATACCGGGGTTCTGCCACCGTGACTCCTTCGCAACCGTGTCAGCACAGCCTAATCTCGGATGGCCACTAAGTCGGTTCACTAGACTTCTGCTGTGTCGCTTGTTGGTCAGAGATAAGGGTTTTCGTGGGTATTCGGCCTATTCGCATCACCGGCGAACCGGTCTTGCACGCTCCAGCACAACCGGTGGCCCTTTGGGATGACTCCCTGGCGGATTTGATTGCCGACATGCTCGACACCATGCATGCCGCCCCCGGTGTTGGGCTCGCCGCCCCTCAAATAGGGGTCCCACTCCAGGTGTTTGTCTGGGAATGGCAGGACGACAACGGCGTCCTCCAGGAGGGTTGCGTCATTAATCCGGTGTTGAACGTTGGTCCTAGAACCAAAGGAAAACCGGATCCCGAGGACGACCTCGAAGGATGTCTCTCTGTTCCTGATTTTCGGTTCCCACTCCGACGAGCGTCGAGGGTTGTGTTAGCCGGTCGCACGCCTGATAACCACCCACTTCAGATTTCAGCAGAAGGTTGGCTGGCTCGTATTTTCCAACACGAGTATGACCACCTGCAGGGGAAGCTCTATATCGACCGCTTGGCTTGGCGTCTGCGCCGAGAGGCCAGAGCCGAGATTCTCGAAGAAGGCTGGGGCGTCGAAGGGCTCTCCTGGACCCCCGGCGATGATGACTTCGAGGGCTCAGGCCATGAGGCCGAAGAAGCGTAGGCCTGCGGCCACAATTCCCGCCCCGAGAAGAACCACCAAGAACGGCGCCTTGTAATACAGCAACACACCAGCGACCACGACAGCGGGCACCCTGGCATCCAGGGTGATCCCCTCAGCGCTCTGCAGCGTCTGGGAGACCACCAACGAGCTCAAGAGGGCAACCGTCACAACAGCTGCCACCCGGGACATCAGAGCCCCCTCAACAAAGCGTCTGGGAATTGCATATCCAGCTGTCTTTAGCGCCCAGACCGCTAGGGAGGCAAGAACGAGGGCCAACCACAGGCTCATCAACTTCCCCCCTCCGTGCGCTCGGGTTTGTGGGGATCAACCCGGTGTCGATAGAGGGCTGTTGCGATGGCCACCACCGCAACAGCAAGGATCGGCACCCCAGCGGGAACGAACGGAATAAGAACCAGGGTGAGCACGCCAGCGCCCAGAGCAACGCTTCGAGGCTCGAGGGAGGAGAGCCTCGGCCACAACAAACCCAAAAAGGCAGCCGCCGCCATGGCATCGAGGCCCCAGGCTCGCACGTCCCCGATCTGATCCCCCACAATGGCACCGAGCAACGTCGTGAGGTTCCAGCCCAGATACAACACAATGGCGGTCGTCCAAAATCCCATTCGTTGTGAGCGCAGGTCTGTTTGGGCGATCGCAACAGCAGTGCTCTCATCAACCGTGAGCTGAGCCGCAACAAGTCTCTTGAAGAACCCCTCACCGATAATGGGCGAGAGCCTGAGGGCATAGAGGCCATTTCTGACCCCGAGCATCCCCGAAGCAGCGATAGCTGCGCCAGCGGCGGCAACGCCACCGCTCGCGATAATGCCAATAAAGGCGAATTGGGATGCTCCCGAGAACATGAGCAAGCTCAACACCATGGTCTGCCACACGCTAAAACCGAGTGCAACAGCAAGGGCACCAAAAGAGAACCCATACAAAGAAACTGCGAGTGCAACCTGAAGGCCTTGGGACCGTGCCTGGCGGAAGTGTTGAGCGGTGAATTCCTCAGCCAAGGGGCCGCTCGGTGGCCTCAGAGGCCTTGACGTTCACCCCGTGGACTCCATTGTGAAAACGTAGTGTCGGGAAAGCGGCCGAAACACTGAATCCCACGCCGGGGACGCGGTGTGCAGAGAACACTCCCCCGAAGGCTTCTGTTCTGTTCCTCATGTCGCGCATTCCGCGACCGCGGAGAATCTCAACCAGTGCAGCTTGATCGTCACTGGCTGTGTAAGCAGGGCTGTGGTCATCTGCGAATCGTCGCTGTGCACGGGTGCCATCGTCGTCCATGCGCAGTTGCAGGCCCTGTGCGCTCCAGTTCATAGTGACCTTGATGGTGGTGCCCGGGCCTCCGTGGGTGCGGGAGTTATTGAGTCCCTCTTGGAAGATTCTAAAAATTGCCAATTCAGCACTCGGTGCCACCGTAAACGGTGTCCCTGATTCCTCAAACCGAACGACAATGCCCGATTCGTTCATGGCTTCAAATAGGTCGTGGATTGAGACGAGGCTTGGCATGGTGTCGACCTCGGCAGCACCATCTCTCGACACGTTCACAACGCGACGAATATCGTTCAATACCGCCCGGGCCGAATCGGCAATGGCAGCAGCAGCCCGAGATGCAACCTGAGGGTCAGCGGTGGCGCCGAACTTCGCGCCTTCTGCTTGAGAAATCAGACTGGTGATGGCCACAGCAGCCGCATCGTGGACCTCGGCGATCATCCGCATCCGGTCGGCCTGCTCAGCGAGCAGGAGTTCGAGCTCTGACTTTTCGCTAAAGAAACGGTGGCTATCTTCCTCTTTAGTATCAACAACGTCCTTGGCAGAGGTGACCTTGCGAGCGAAAAAAAACAGCCCAGCCGCTGCGAGGAGAAAGAGCCCCAGCAGGACCGGCACCAGCCACACAGACTGCGTTGCCAGGAAGCTCGCCATCGGTCTGTAGCCTTTCGCTGGTGCCAGAGGGGATGTGAATTTCGATTAGCTGTGGAGAATTACCGCTCCCCGACTTGGACTCGAACCAAGAACCTACCGGTTAACAGCCGGTTGCTCTGCCAATTGAGCTATCGAGGATTACAAGCCTCGATGCTACCAGAGCACCTGAGCTGTTTTCTTGCTGTAACCAGGCTAGTAGCCGGCTTCTGGGTCCACAACACCAAACAACAAGCAACCCGCTAAGAACGCCTCAACATTGCGGCTCACCCTGGTTGCAAGCAGGGGTTGGGTCATCTCCGGGGTGTCTGCGGAATGCGAGGTGATGACGATTCTTTCCTGCTCCCACACCCGGTGATCATCAGGGAAAGGCTCCGGATCCATGACGTCTAATCCGGCACCGAATAGCCTCTTGGCTGCCACCTGGTCGACTACGGCCTCAATATCAACCAAGCTGCCTCGGGCTATGTTTACCAACACTGCGTGCGTTGGCAGCAACGCCAACTCTTCAGCACCGATGAGGTGTTTGGTCGACTCCGTGGCCGCAGCGGCAACCACAACGGCATCTGCTGTGGGGAGCACGGATGCAAGCTCGGAGGGAAGAATCGTGCGCTCGGCCCCCGCCACATCACCAGGCTGGCGCCTAACCACTGTTACCCGCGGGCGAAGTGGCTTTACAATCTCGAGGAAAGCCCTGCTCACGCCACCTGCGCCAATCAGAACAATGTGTTGACCAAAGAGCGAAAGCCCCGTTCTGGCGGGTTGCCATTTGGCGTCCCTGGCTTTGCTCGGCAACTCCCGCAAACAGCCGAGCAACAAGGCAAGCGCATGCTCAGCAACAGGTTCCGAATAGGAACCCTTCGCCGAGGTCACCACTGGACGCTTGTCCTTGGGGAGCAGAGCAAGCGCGCTCAACACACTCGCGAACGCGTCAACACCCGCCCACGGCAATTGAACCCAGTCAATGTGGGGGTGCTGGGTAAGAATGGTCATGAGTTCATCGGCATTCTTCTCACTCAGCCACACCAAACCCCTGGTTTCTGAGCCGAGCTCCACCAGGCGACCGCCACCTCGGGTGACCGCATCTTCGAACATCGCAGGCGATGTCGGAGCTAAGGTGATCCCACCGGGCGTGAGCGACCGGTGCGGAACCTGCGGAGGGGGAGAATCCCGGTGCTGGTTTGGAAAACTAGTCGTCACGAAGGTCTCTTCTCTCTTTTTCAACTGCCACAAGCTTCTCTTGCACATCACGATATCCGGTGGGATCACGCTCGGGATCACTGCGTTGCAGCGTGCTCAGAAGCTCTGCTTTCTTGCGCAACAGCTCTCGATCCAACAAAGACGCGGTCACGCCATTGCAGTAGCGATCAATCTGGTCGGCACCACCTGGTAGCGGGGCGACCGCCAGCTGGCCCACCAAGGTGGCCAGTGCTGGCGGTGTTTCATCGGTCACCTTCGACACCCAACCGGGTGTTCCATAATGCTCAAAGGCAGACACCATGGCGTCTCTCAGCAGCGCAAGCGCTCCATGAGAGAACGAAGTAGAGAGCACTGCAGTGGCTCTACCCTTATCGACTATTTCAGAGTGCTGGAGCAACACCATCAAGCCATCACGTTCCAACAGTGTTACCGGGTCGTTCGCCAAGGACGACACCTGGTAGGGAGCATCTGTCGCTGAACCATCGGCAATTACCGAGGCGCCAGCCGACGGGCCGGTGGTGGTGGCCGGCTGTGCAGACTTGATTTCCCTGGCGACATCCGCGGGATTCATGCCTAGCCACCCAGCTAGTTCCCTGGCATAGCCGTCTCTGATTACCCGGTCTCTGATGCGTTGCACCAGAGGGATGGCGCCACGAAGAGCCTGGCTTCGGCCCTCCACTGTGTTGAGGTCACACTGGTCCATCACCCGACGAATCATGAATTCATACATCGGACGCCTCGAAGCGATTACTTGACGCAGAGCCTCATCACCCCGGGAAATACGAACATCGCAGGGGTCCAGGCCTTCTGGTGGAACTGCCACAAAGGTCTGTGCTGCGAACCGGGATTCCTCCGCAAAAGCTCGAGATGCTGCCTTTTGCCCCGCCTCATCGGGATCAAAGGTAAAGATGACCTCTCCCGTGGTGGCTTGAGCCGGGTCATCAGAGTCACCCAAGACCCTGCGCACGACGCTGACGTGGTCTGACCCAAACGCTGTGCCACAGGTGGCAACCGCGGTCGTAATGCCCGCCAGGTGGCAGGCCATCACATCGGTGTAGCCCTCGACAATCACGACCTGACGTTGTTTGGAGATATCACGCTTGGCTAGGTCGAGCCCGTAGAGCACCCGCGACTTGTGATAGACCGGGGTCTCTGGGGTGTTGAGATATTTAGGACCTTGATCGTCCTCTCGAAGCTTTCGAGCACCAAACCCAATGGTGTGACCGGTGACGTCTCGAATGGGCCAGACCAATCGTCCCCTAAAGCGGTCATACACACCCCGATCCCCTTGGGACATCAACCCTGCCTCGAGAAGCTCCGCCACGGTGAAACCTTTGGCAGTGAGGTGCTTGGATAGCGCATCAAAGGAATGCGGCGCATATCCCACGCCAAAACGCTCAGCGGCTGAAGCATCAAACCCTCGCTCGCCTAAGAAGGCTCGCCCCAACTGCGCTTCAGGGCTGAGTAATTGGGTTGTGAAGTACTGCTCGGCTGCCTCGTTTGCGGCCAGCAACCGTGCTCTGTTGCTGGTGTCTGCGGCTTGGCCACCTTCTTCGTAGTGCAGTGGATAGCCGACTTTGCCCGCCAGCCGCTCCACCGATTCTTGAAAACTCAGGTGCTCCATTTTCTGCAAAAAGGTATAGACATCTCCACCTTCTCCACACCCAAAGCAGTGGTAAAAGCCCGCTTGAGACCGGACATGAAAACTCGGGCTTCGCTCGTCATGGAAAGGACACAAACCCTTCATCGAGCCGACCCCGGCGGACTTAAGCGTTAAGTACTCCCCCACAACGTCGGCAATGTTGACGCGCTGGCGTACCTCATCAATGTCACTGCGCTTAATCAATCCCGCCACAGCCACAGTCTAGTTAGATTGGGCTGTGCCAAGCGGGGTGTGGCGTGGGCTGTGGAAAGCCGTCACGAACACAAACGCTCGTGCCACGCCATAGCTGACTGATCGGTGAGGGACGCGACCTGGTCAACAACCACCCTCCTGCGCTCAGTATCGGTTGTGGCACCTGCCCAATCGAGAGCAAAAACAGTGTCGAGGTGCTCTGGCGTCTCAAAGAGAGTCTGCGCCAGGTCAGACAGGACCTCGCGCTGAGCGACATAAATGGGTTTCCTAGAGTTATGGAACATCACGTGGTGCGCCACCAGAGCCTTGAGCAGAGCGATCTCGATCGAGGTCTGCTCAGGCACCCTCAACTGCAAGACACCGTCTGCGGCAAAGGTGCTGGCGCTTTCAGCAAACCGCCCGATGAGGGTGCTGGTCAGGTTTTTCAGACGAGCTAAATCGCTCCTGCTGTGGTCAAACGACTCCACCCAACCGGGGGCTTTCGATACCCTCTCCCACGCAGCCCCTAGGGCATCCCGTGACCGCTCAACAGTGGCCATGGCGCCCAGGAGCGCGTCTCGTTCAGTATCGAAAGCGAGCCTGTGGGGGTCGACGTAGCTGTTGACAATGGCATCTTCAAAATCGTGAACGGAATAGGCGACGTCATCGGAAAAATCCATGATCTGCGCCTCGAGGCTCAAGACCCGATCCTGCATACCCTGCCTGGCCCAGTCAAAAACGTCTCGATCATCCCCGTACACACCAAACTTGTCCCGCCCACTGGCGTCGGGTTGGGGCGCATCGGCTCCGAAGGGATACTTGAGGCTTGCCAACAGGCTGGCCCGGGTCAGGTTCAACCCTCTGGGCACACCATTTCCGTCGACGACTTTGGGTTCTAGTCGAACGAGTAGCCGAAAGGTTTGGGCATTTCCTTCAAAACCGCCGGAGTCTTTGGCCCAGTCCGCGAGCGCGCGTTCGCCATTGTGACCAAAGGGTGGGTGCCCGATATCGTGCGCCAAACACGCTGTCTCCACAACATCCGCATCAACTCCCAGTCTGCTGGCGAGTTCCCTGCCGATTTGGGCCACCTCGAGTGAATGGGTAAGGCGGTTCCTCGCAAAATCCAGTCCTGCCGTGGGAGAGAGCACCTGGGTTTTTGCTGCCAAGCGTCGAAGCGCCGAGGAGTGCAGGAGGCGTCCACGGTCTCTCGCGAAATCGCTACGGGTTGAGGAGTGGGTTTCTGGAACAAACCTCTCACGGTCGTGCTCCAGATACTGCTTAGCCACCGCTTGATTCAACTTCCGCCAAGTGCAACGAGCTGCGCTGATCCGCGGTGAGCTCTTGGCTCTCCAACCAGCGATCAGGCAAAGCTGTTTTCTTTGGCGTTCCCTGGCGGCCTCTGGGGCCCTCTGCTCCTTCGCCGGGGTACGCAGCGTCCCGCTCGAGCTCACCCAAGAGGTCATCCATGTGTTGGAGGCTCTCCACTGACGCCAGGTGGGCTCGAAGTTCTCCGCCAACCGGATAGCCCTTGAAATACCAGGCGACGTGTTTTCGAATATCACGACAGGCACGATCTTCTTCACCTTCGAAGAACTCGACTAAGAGCTCGGCGTGACGGCGGAAAGCATCCCCTACTTCACCGAGTGTCGGCTGGACCCTCCGATACTCACCCTTAAATGCCGCTTGCAAGTCCCCAAAAAGCCAGGGCCGACCCAAGCAGCCCCGCCCCACTACTACGCCGTCACAGTCGCTCTGCTTCACCATGGCAAGAGCATCTTCGGCGCTCCACACGTCTCCGTTTCCCAGCACTGGAATGGAAGAAATGCTGCTTTTGAGCTCGCCAATGGCATCCCAATCAGCGTGGCCAGAATAATACTGAGCAGCCGTTCTAGCGTGCAGGGCAATGGAAGCAACTCCGGCGCCCTCGGCGGCTTTGCCGGCCTCTTTGTAGGTCAAGTGGTCGTCATCGATCCCTTTTCGCATCTTCACCGTGACCGGGATGTCACCGGCTGCAGTCACGGCGCCTTCCACTATCTGGCGAAAGAGACTCTTTTTCCAGGGCAAGGCGGCACCGCCGCCTTTTTTCGTGATCTTCGGAACAGGACAACCAAAGTTCAGGTCAATGTGATCACACAGGTCCTCATCAACCAGGTACTTCACCGCTTCAGAGACCATGGCGGGGTCCACTCCATAGAGCTGGATGCTTCGTGGTGTTTCTGACTCGTGGTGTTTGATCAGTCGAAGGCTGTTGGGGGTTCGCTCCACCAGGGCCCTCGAGGTAATCATTTCGCTGACATAGAGGCCCGCGCCATATTCCCGGCACAGCCTCCTAAAGGCAGTGTTGGTGATGCCCGCCATCGGGGCAAGAATGACGGGAACGTCGAGATCTAAGGGCCCGATGGAGAGGGGCTTGGTCGTCGTCGCGCTCGCGCTCGACATGGTTACGCTCCCAGCAGCGCTTCGGCGAGATAAGCGTGCACGCGGTCTAAGGACACTCTCTCCTGAGCCATCGTGTCGCGCTCGCGAATCGTCACAGCGTTGTCTTGTAGGGAATCAAAGTCCACCGTCAGAGCAAACGGCGTGCCAATCTCGTCATTTCGACGATAGCGGCGGCCAATCGCTCCGGCGTCATCAAACTCAACAGTCCAGTACTGACGCAGGTCATCGGCAACCTTCTGGGCGAGCGGAGATAGGTCCTCGTGCCTCGACAACGGCAACACCGCCACCTTGACAGGAGCAAGCCTGCGATCGAGGCGCAGGACAGTGCGGGTGTCCACGCCGCCCTTGGCGTTGGGAGCTTCGTCCTCTGCATAGGCATCGACTAAGAAGGCCATCAAAGAACGAGTCAGGCCAGCAGCCGGCTCGATGACATAGGGAGTCCATCGCTCATCGGCAGCCTGGTCAAAATACGAGAGGTCGGTTCCAGAATGCTCGCTGTGGGTTTTGAGATCAAAATCCGTGCGGTTTGCGACGCCTTCTAGTTCGCCGAACTCCCCCGAAGAGAAACCAAATCGGTACTCGATATCCACGGTGCGCTTGGAGTAGTGGGAGAGCTTGTCCTTCGGGTGTTCATAGAGCCGCAGGTTGTCTGGGTTAATACCCAAGTCCGTGTACCAGCGGTAGCGCTCATCAATCCAGTACTGGTGCCACGTCTCGTCCTCACCGGGCTTGACGAAGAACTCCATCTCCATTTGCTCAAACTCACGGGTGCGGAAAATAAAGTTACCCGGCGTGATTTCGTTACGGAAGCTTTTTCCGATCTGGGCAATACCAAACGGGGGCTTCATCCGTGCAGTCGAGACCACATTATTGAAGTTCACGAAAATACCTTGAGCAGTTTCTGGTCTCAGGTAGTGCAAACCACCCTCGTCATCGACGGGGCCAAGATACGTCTTCAGCAAACCGCTGAACGCCTTCGGTTCGGTGAACTTGCCACGATTGCCACAGTTAGGGCAGGCAATGTCTGCCAGCCCGTTCTCTGGAGCTCGGCCTTTTTTCTCTTCAAACTCTTCGAGCAGGTGATCGGCGCGATAGCGCTTGTGGCACTCTAAACACTCGATCAGGGGATCAGAAAACACTTCGACGTGTCCCGAAGCCTCCCAGACGGCCTTGGGCAAAATAACAGCGGAATCGAGGCCCACAACGTCGGGCCTAGAGGTCACCATCTGGCGCCACCATTGGCGTTTGATGTTTTCCTTGAGCTCAACACCGAGCGGGCCATAATCCCATGCAGAGCGAGAACCACCGTAAATTTCACCGGATTGGAACACGAAACCTCTGCGTTTAGCCAGCGCAATCACGCTATCGAGCTTGCTCGCTTGAGCCACGCTGTCCACCCCTTTTTTCAGCCGCCGCGCGTCAAGCGCGGACCCTTTATCTTAGCCAGCTTGAGGTTCAACAGGCGCTGGCGTATCGGTGGCACCACCAAATCTCCGGGTTCGACGCTGATATTCCACAATGGCTTCCCACAACTGCACCCTGGTCATATCGGGCCAAAGCGTCTCGAGAAACACCATTTCGGCATAGACGCTTTGCCAGGGTAAGAAGTTGCTGGTGCGCTGTTCACCTGAAGTTCGAACAAACAAGTCCACATCGGGAGCATCCGGAACATAGAGATGTTTCTGGAGGGTCTTTTCCGTTATTTTCTGAGGTGCTAGGGAGCCCTCCTGCACACTCTGGGCAACCCGTCGCACAGCATCGATGATCTCTGCACGCCCGCCGTAATTCACGCACATCGTCAAGGTCAGGGTGGTGTTTGACTTGGTCATCGCCTCAGCAGTTTCTAAGTCCTTGATCACGCTTGACCAGAGTTTCGGTTTCCGACCCGACCACCTGATCCGCACACCCCAGGCGTTCAGTTGATCCCTGCGTCGACGCAGCACATCTCGATTGAAGCCCATCAAGAACCGCACTTCATCAGGGGATCGATTCCAGTTCTCGGTGGAAAAAGCATAGACAGACAGGTGGGTAACACCCACTTGCAGGGCACCGGCGACAACGTCGAGTAACGCGGTTTCACCGGCCTTGTGGCCCTCTACTCGAGGCAAACCCTGGGCGTTAGCCCAACGCCCATTACCGTCCATGACCAGAGCGATGTGGCGCGGAACCCGGGATGCATCAAAAGCTGGCGGGTGCACACCCGTCCAGTCCACCGGCAAGAATGTGTGCTCGCTCACGAGGCGACCTGGGAGCTCGTTCGATCCAAGTGACCAAGCGAGCGCACGTGACGCTCGAGGTGATACTGCGTGTAGGCGGCAATCAAACCCGAGGCTTCGGATTGGGCCCGTTGGGATGCCCCCTCGGCTGTGGTCCAATCTCCTGCCAACAGTGCAGCCAGAAGCTCTTTCGTTCCATCGCTCAGCCTGGGGGTACCCGGAGGCGCAACATCGTTTGAGACCACGCCACCCAGTGAAACGGCAAAGGCTCGATGGTCACCCTCAGCCCCGCTCACCGCGCAGTGGTCAAGGCTTGGTTCCCAACCAGCGATAGCGAGCGCCCGCACAAGATAACTATCCACGCTCACCCCGGCCTCGTGCTCACCCGCCGCCAAAGAGCGCAAACCGCCCTGCAAAAGGGTGAATTGGGCGACCTGATAATCGTGTTCGGTGAGTTTGTCTGCCGTTTCCACCATCACCATGGCCGCGGTGTACCGGGGGTAATCCTGTGTTATTTCCCGGCTATAGCTCGCCAGGGTGTCCGCCGATTGGACCACATCGAGGCTTTTGCCCTCATAGATTTGAACGTCAACAAGGCTAAAAGGCTCGAGTCGTGCGCCAAACCGACTTGTTGTTTTTCGAACACCTTTCGCCACCGCTCTGATCTTTCCTCGAGAGCGCCCGAGCATCGTGACGATGCGGTCTGCTTCACCCAATAAATGGGTGCGAAGCACAATCGCATCGTCTCGGTACGTTGGCATATCCCTAGTATCCCGCTCCAGGCTTAGCTTGTTTGGCCTGGCGCGCCCGGGGTTGGAGCTAGCGAGCCCCTACAAGAGCATCAACGGGGGTTTCAAAGCGCAAAGCCCGGTTCACCGCTGACACGATGGCCTTCAGCGAGGCCGTCGAGATGTCAGCATCGATTCCCACACCCCACAGGGTGCGACCGTTCACTTCGAGTTCCACATAGGAAGCAGCTAAAGCATCGCCACTGGCGCTCAGCGCGTGTTCGACGTAATCAAACAGGCGAATAGCGACCTTGTGGGTCGAGAGAATGTTCAAAAACGCAGCGATGGGCCCGTTGCCTTCAGCAGATGCTTCTTGGGTTTCCTCGCCACTTCGCATTCGCACATCAAGGGCAACGGTGCCCTCCATGTCACTAGCGGTCCTGGTGGAGAACAACTCGAAGTGACCCCACTTGGCTTCGGCTTCCGCAGCAGGCAGATACTCGTCTTGGAAGATGCTCCAGATTTCCTCGCTGGTCACCTCGCCACCCTCGGCGTCGGTCTTGGCTTGAACAACCTGACTGAATTCGATCTGCAGTTTTCGTGGCAGGTCCAAAGCGTGGTCAGTTTTGAGAAGGTAGGCAATCCCGCCCTTACCCGACTGCGAGTTCACTCGAATAACAGCTTCGTAGCTTCTCCCCACGTCTTTCGGGTCGATCGGCAAGTAAGGAACCGCCCATTGAAGCTCGCTAACTAAGACGCCTTGCTTCTTAGCCTGGGCCTCCATTGCTTCAAAGCCCTTCTTGATGGCGTCCTGGTGGGAACCGCTAAAGGCCGTATAAACCAGGTCCCCAGCCCATGGGCTTCGCTCGTGCACCGAGAGTTGGTTGCAATATTCAGCCGTGCGCTTGATGTCATCGAGATCACCAAAGTCGATCTGTGGGTCAATCCCCTGCGTGAACAGGTTCAACCCCAGTGCGACCAGGTCAACGTTTCCAGTGCGCTCACCATTGCCAAACAAGCAGCCTTCAATACGGTCTGCTCCGGCCATATAGCCAAGCTCGGCCGCGGCAATAGCTGTGCCGCGGTCGTTGTGCGGGTGCAAGCTGAGAATGACGTTCTCCCGGTATTTCAGGTTCCTGGACATCCACTCGATGGCATCGGCATACAGATTCGGCGTGGCCATTTCCACGGTCGCTGGCAGGTTAATGATCACCTTGTGCGATTCGGTGGGCTCTAAAACATCCAACACCTGATTACAGACCTCTTTGGCGAATTCAAGCTCGGTGCCGGTGAAGCTCTCTGGTGAGTATTCGTAATAGATGTCGGTCGCTGGAACCATAGATTCCATCTGCTTACACAGCCTGGCTCCTTCGAGCGCGATGTCGATGATGCCCTGCTTATCCGTGCGGAAAACAACATCGCGCTGAAGCGCGCTGGTTGAGTTATAGAGGTGCACGATGGCTTGCTTGGCGCCCTCTAGGGACTCATAGGTGCGCTTAATCAGGTGCTCCCTAGCCTGGGTCAACACCTGAATGGTGACGTCATCAGGAATGAGGTTTTCCGTGATTAAGCTTCGAACAAAGTCGAAATCCGTTTGGCTGGCAGAGGGGAAACCGACTTCGATTTCCTTGTAGCCCATCCGGACCAGCATCTCGAACATGATGCGCTTGCGCTCGGGGCTCATCGGGTCGATCAATGCCTGGTTTCCATCGCGCAAATCGACTGCGCACCAGCGCGGGGCCTTCGTGATGGTGGCGCTTGGCCAGGTGCGATCGGGCAGATCAACACCGAGCGATTCGCGAAACGGCCGATACTTGTGAATCGGCATTGAAGTGGGTAGTTGCCTGTTTTTCATGAGCTTAATCCCTTGGTCGTATGGTGTGAGATTCGGCCAACGAGCCAGTAGCCGCGACGGGGGGATGGCCTAAAAAGACGCCCCGGCGCGGCAAAGAAGGAGAAGAAGCTGTGTACTCACCTGCTTAGGCTAACACGCCACTAACACCAGCGCCAGGGACAGAAAGCACGGGGTGAGACCTAGAGACCTAGCCGATCAATTTTTTTGGAGTCTCGTTGCCATTCTTTGGAAACCTTCACCACGAGCGCTAGATACACCCGTCTGCCCAACAATTTTTCGATCTCGGCCCTGGCGAGTTGGCCAATTTCTTTGAGCTTGTGGCCGCCCTTCCCAATAATGATTCCCTTTTGGCTATCGCGCTCCACCCAGAGGTTGGCAAAGATGTGTAACAGTCCATCCTCTCGCTCAGCCATTTCATCAATGGTGACGGCGATGGAGTGCGGCAACTCCTCACTGACGCCCTCCAGGGTGGCCTCTCGAATGAGCTCCTGGATCCGAATCTCATCGGATTGTTCGGTGGTGTGCTCCGGTTCATACAACGCTGGAGAAACGGGCAGATAGGACACGATTTCTTTCAGAAGAACATCCAACTGGTCACCCCCCAGAGCGGAAACAGGAATGATGGCTCGAAAATCAGCGAGCTCATTCACCTCCATCAGGCGCTCTGCGATGGTGGTGGGGTTCACCCCGTCCGTCTTGGTCACCACGCCCAATAAGACTGCTCTGGGGTAGGAGGATATTGCCTGGGCAATGTAGCGATCCCCAGGACCCACTTTTTCCGTTGCGGGAATACACAGGGCAATAATGTCCACCTCGGACAGCGTGTGAGTGACTAGGTCGTTCAATCGCTGGCCCAGCAGAGTTCGGGGCCTGTGCACGCCGGGCGTGTCCACAATGACGACTTGCCCGTCTGGCCGGTGCACGATTCCTCTGATCGCGTGCCTCGTAGTTTGGGGCTTGGAGGACGTAATCGCCACCTTCTCCCCCACGAGCGCGTTCATCAGGGTTGACTTGCCGACATTTGGGCGACCGACAAAGGTGACAAAGCCGGCTCGGAATTCTGTAGCGTCGCTCACGGGAGGGTCACTTCTCCCGTTCGGGCTTGCTCAATTTCTTCGCGCAGTGCTTTTCGCTCCAACCAGGATGCGGTGGGCGACACCATAATCCAGGACACCCTTTGCTTTCGACCCTCAGTTTTCTCGGCAACCAAAATAAGGTCATGGGTTTCCGCCCTCGAGCCGCCTTCTGGCAACCTGCCCACATACTTGGTCAGCAGCCCTCCCACGGTGTCAACATCGTCATCCTCGATGTCAATGTCGTAGAGATCGGCTAAGTCATCGACGGAGTACTTTGCCGCAATGCGATAGCGATCGGGGCCGAGAACCTGGATCTCGTCAACATCGAGGTCGTATTCATCAGAGATCTCACCAATCAGCTCCTCGATCAGGTCCTCGAGGGTGACAAGGCCCGCAATGCCGCCGTATTCGTCCACCACCATGGCGAGGTGGTTTTGTTCCGCCTGCAAAAAGCGCAGGGTGTCATCGGCTTTCTTGCTTTCGGGAACAAAAAGCGCAGGTTTTGCCAGGGTGTGGATATTGGTTTTCTTGGCGCTCGCTGGTTTCTCGTGCTCCACCCGTGCCACATCGCGGAGATAACAAATTCCGACAACGTCATCGCTGTCTTTCCCAATCACCGGAATTCTCGAAACTCCTCGGTCGAGAAAAACCGCCATCGCCTGGTGGACCGTGTCCTCGGCGTCAATGGTCACCATGTCGGTTCTCGCCACCATGATTTCTCGAACGATGGTGTCGCCAAACTCAAATACTGAGTGAATCAGCTCGCGGTCTTCTTCTTCGAGCATGTCTTGCTCGGCTGCTTCATCAACCCAGTTACGAAACTGGTCTTCGCTGGTCATCCTGGCGCTGGTCCCTCGACCAGGCGTCACAATGTTGCCCAGAACAATCAGCCCCTCGGCCACCGGCCCCACCACGACCCGCAGGGCGCGTGCTAGTCCACCAAACAGCCTGACCATGACCCTGGCATTTTGGGTTCCCACCGACCGTGGACTCGACCACACCACGACGAAGGAAACCCCGGTCATAATTCCTCCGGCCACGAGCAACACCTGCCACCACTCGGGCAACCACAAGGCGACGGCCAAGGTAATCAAGACCGCAGCCAAGGTCTCAAAAACCACCCGGACAAATCGCAAAGCAGTGATGTGGGTGGGAAGATCGGCAGCAATCTTGTGCAGAGTCTGTGGTTTGCGGCGGCGTTCTGCTTCTTCGACTAGGTCATTACGACTGAGTGACTCCAAACTAGAGGCAATTGCTGTGGCCAAGCCACCCAGAGCAATCAGCGCCAGGGCGACCGCGACGAAAGCAAAGCTCATTCCCGAGCCGTCCCGACGCCGTGAAAAGCCAGGAGTATCTCGCCCTGCAAACCAAACATCTCCGCTTCCTCGTCTGGCTCAGCGTGGTCATAGCCCAACAGGTGCAGCAGACCGTGCACGGTTAACATCTGAAGCTCTTCCATCACAGAGTGACCGGCTTCTTCTGCTTGTTTTTCTGCCACGGTGGGACACAACACGATGTCCCCCAGAATCCCTTCGTCAGACACTTCGTTGTCTCGACCTGGGCGAAGCTCGTCCATCGGAAAACTCAGCACATCTGTGGGGCCAGGCTCCCCCATCCATTGGATGTGGAGTTGCTCCATGGCGACCTCATCCACGACAACGATGGCAACCTCCGCAGCGGGGTGAACACGCATGCGGGACATCGCAAAAATCAGGACGTCTTGTAACTGGGTTTCCACCAGAGCAAACCCGGATTCATTGGTTATCTCAACGGGCACTCTTTTTCACCCCTTTGGCGTCATACCGGGCGTAGGCCTCCACGATGGCGGAAACCAAAGAGTGCCGAACCACGTCTTTCGCGCTGAGTTGCTCAAAATGGATGTCCGGGAGGCCCTCAAGAATGCCACCCACAACTTTCAAGCCGCTGGATCCCCCGGGAAGATCAATCTGGGTCACATCACCGGTAATGACCATCGTGGAACCAAACCCTAATCTGGTCAAAAACATCTTCATTTGCTCGGGTGAGGTGTTCTGGGCCTCATCCAAGATGATGAAGGACTGATTGAGTGTCCGACCTCGCATATAAGCAAGCGGTGCAACTTCGATTGTTCCACTGGCAAGGAGCTTTGGCACCAATTCGGGGTCCAGCATTTCGTGCAAAGCATCAAAAAGTGGCCGCAAATAGGGGTCAATTTTGTCCGTCAAGGTTCCCGGCAAAAAACCAAGCCGCTCCCCTGCCTCCACTGCTGGCCTGGTCAAAATAATGCGGTCGACCTCTTTGCGCTCCAAAGCCTGGACGGCTTTAGCCATGGCCAAATAGGTTTTCCCTGTTCCTGCGGGTCCGATGCCAAAGACGATGGTGTTGGCATCAATAGCATCGACATACTTCTTTTGACCCATGGTTTTCGGTCGGATGGTTCGACCCTTGGAACTCAGGATCGGTTGGGATAAAAACTCTGAGGCGCCGTGTCCTGTTTCCTTCTGAATGGACGCAGCACGAGAGACGTCCCTCGCCCCCAGGTCAACTCCGGCCCGGGCCAACTCAACAAGATCGTGCACCAGCGCAACGGCTGCCACCACCTCGGCCTCTGGACCAGAGACCGTAATAGCGGTGCCCCTGGCACCAATCACGACACCCGGACATTCCGCCTCCACCTGAGCTAAAACCCGATCGTGGACGCCGAGTACTCGAATCATGGCGACGTCATCGACGTCGACGGTGCGAGACACACTCGGTGTGGCCTTCGATGATTTAGCCGGCAAGAGTGCCCTCTTCGAGAACACCAGCAAGAACATGGGCGTGAACGTGGAATACCGTCTGCCCCGCACCAGCGCCGGTGTTGAACACCAAACGGAAATCTCCGTCTGCGTACTCCATCGCCACGTCCTTAGCACACGCGACCATCTCGGCTAACAAACCGGGGTCTGAAGCTGCGAGCTCCGCAACATTTGCGTAGTGGTCGGATTTGGGAACAACAAGGACGTGCACCGGGGCTTGTGGCGCAATGTCTCGAAATGCAATCAGCCGCTCGGTTTCAGCCACAATGTCAGCAGGGATTTCCCGATTGATAATGCGGCTAAAAATGCTGGGTTCGCTGGTATTCATGGCCTCACTCATCATCCCAGTGTAGGGCGGGCGACACCCGCACCGCATGTGAGTATCACCAGCGGCCCACCGTCTGATTCAATATGGCAAGGGCCGCCGGACCAGCACTCGAGGTGCGAAGCACGCTATCGCCCAACCGCACCACAGCGGCTCCCGCGTCCACCATCAACTGAATTTCTTGGGGTTCCAAACCACCTTCGGGGCCCACCACGAGCAACACCGGCTTTTCTCCCGAAGGCGTAAACCTGGTCAGTTGATCCTCGGCTCCTGGCACCAAGACCAATAGTTCGTAGTCCTTGGCAAGAGCCGCAATGCCCGCCGCGTCGTTCGGTGAGGTGATTTCTGGAATCCAGGCACGCAGGGATTGCTTGCTGGCTTCGGTGAGAATCTTCGTCCAGCGGGCCATGCCCTTGTCTTGTTTCTCTCCTCGCCATACCGACACTGATCGGGCGGCTTGGAACGGAACAACCCCGTCAATACCCATCTCGGTCGCCATTTGAATGGCGGCCTCATCCCGATCGCCTTTGGCGAGCGCCTGAGCGAGCCACAGCTCCGGCTTCTCTTTGTTCTTTGTGCTGGCTTCTTGCACTTTTAGGGACACCACGTTCGCTTCGATGGCGTCGACCACCGCGGTCGCTATTGAACCAACTCCATCGGTGACGAGCGTCGTTTCATTGAGCGTGAGCCTCGCGACTTTGACGGCGTGATGTGATTCATCCGCGTGAAGCTTCACCACCTGGCCTCGGACATAGGGACCAGGTGTGTCACTCAGATAGAGGTGTGCCACAGGCTTAGCCGCCAAAGAGGCGGTCTTTGAACTTGTGGAACATGCCCTGCTGGGCCCCCGCCAGGGTGGGGGCTGGGTGCTTCCGCACCTCCTTGAGCTTGGTGATGAGTTCTACTTCTTTAGCCGAGAGCTTCGATGGGGTCATCACGTGGACGCCGAAGCGAAGATCACCCCGCCCATTCCCGCGGAGTTTGGTGATGCCCCGACTCTTAATGGTGATCACATCAGCACTCTGAGTGCCAGGTTTCACGACCACTTGGGCATCGCCATCAAGAGCGGGCAGGGATACTTCGGTGCCGAGAATGGCATCAATCATGTCGACCTCAAGGGTGGCAATGATGTCGTCGCCCGACCGAGAAAATATCTGATCGCCTCGAACGGTGAACTCCAGATAGAGATCACCCGATGGTCCGCCGCCGTGGCCAACCTCACCCTGATTCGGCAGGTGAATGCGCTGGCCAGTTTCGATTCCACCGGGGATGTCGACCGAGAGCGAACGGGTTGCACGCACGCGCCCCTGGCCCGCACAGGTCGGACAGGGGCTATCGATAACCGTCCCAAAACCGCGACAACTTCCACACGGACTCTGGGTCACCATATTTCCGAGCACCGATCGAACAGTCCGCTGCAGACTTCCCGAGCCCCCACAAATGTCACACGTTCTAGGAGCAGTTCCCGGGGAGGCGCACGAACCCTGACAGGTTTCACACGTCACCGCGGTGTCAATCTCTAGCGTTGTCGTCACACCAAAAATAACGTCGACCAAATCAACATCAACCCTGATCAGGGCGTCTTGGCCGCGTTCCTGGCGTGGTCTCGGTCCGCGCCCGCCACCGCCACCTCCGCCACCAAAGAACGTTTCGAAAATGTCTCCAAAGGGGCCAAGGTTTTGCCCACCGCCGTCGTATTGGGCGCGCTGTTGGGGATCAGACAGGACGTCGTAGGCGTGGGTGATGAGCTTGAACTTCTCTTCAGCATCGGCATCCTTGTTGACATCGGGGTGTAGTTGCCGAGCCAGCTTGCGATACGCGCGCTTAATGTCCTCGGGGGACGCTTCTCTTTCAACACCCAGAACCTGGTAGTGGTCAACACTCACGCTTTACGCTCTTTCCTGATCATCATCACCCAGCAGGGTGGAGAGGTACTTCGCAACGGCGCGAACCGCCGTCATGTTGCTCGAATAGTCCATTCTGGTGGGGCCCACCACACCGAGTGTTGCGGTGTGCTGATTTCCGGTCTGATACGCCGAGGCGATCACCGTGGCCTCAGACAAGGGGCCCTGGTTTTCTCGACCGATTCTTGTTTGGACATCTGCGGAATCAAGGTGCATTTCGGTGAAGAGCTTTAAAAGGGTGACCTGTTGCTCGATGGCATCCAACACGGGATACACGCTGCTGGCAAAATCGGTTTCGGTGCGAACCAGGTTGGCGGCACCTGCCATCACCAAACGATCGGTGCGGTGACCCTCCACCGCGTGTGCGAGAGCGTCGGCAAGGGACACCACGAGCTCACGCCTCGCCGGTGACACGCTCTCTGCCACGCTCTCTAGTTTCTGGGGCATGTCGGTGAGAGAGACACCGTTTAGTTGCTGATTCAGGTGAGCACGTAGCTCCGCTAGGACAGTCTCGTCAATCGGGTCGTTGCATTCGACAATGTTTTGATCCACCGAACCACCGTCGGTAATTAACACGGTCATCAGTTTGTGGGTCGTCATCGGCAACAGCTCAATGTGTCTGACCTTCGCTGTGCTGAGGCTCGGATACTGCAAAATTGCGACCTGCCTGGTCAACTGCGACAGCATGCGGACCGTTCTACTAAGCGTGTCATCGAGGTCGGCAGATTGCCCTAAGAACTCTTCAATTGCCCGACGCTGAGCTCCAGAAAGCGGTTTCACCTCGGAGAGCTGGTCAACAAAAACCCGGTAGCCCTTATCGGTCGGCACACGTCCAGAAGAGGTGTGCGGGGCCGCGATCAGCTCTTCTTCTTCGAGCAGAGCCATGTCATTTCTGATGGTGGCCGCGGAAACACCAAAACCATGTCGATCAGCAATCGCTTTTGACGCGACTGGCTCTTTCGAATCGATGTAGTCCTGGACAATGACCTTCAGGACTTCGAGCGCTCGCTCTGACACCATCGTGGCTTCACCCCCAGCATCACACCTGGCAGTCTCCGGTGTTGATTGCTAATTGTATCCAGCATTCACCTCTCCAGCTATCAGGTGAGCACTCGCACCACGTAATCAGCCACCAAGCGCCCTGTGAGGGTAAGGATCAACCGACCCCCCAGCGCAGCTGTTGGGTCGAGGTAGCCCCGGCCCATCAGCTGAGCAATCACGGGAGTCTTGTCACGACCCACCCATTCCCGAGGGATGCCCTCTCGCATTCTTATTCCGAGCAGAATCTTCTCCACTACCTGCTGATCGGCGCTCAAAACTTCCCGACCGTGTGCGGGAGAGACCCCGTCTGACATCCGGGTTGCAAACGCTGCCGGGTGCTTCACGTTCCACCAACGCACCCCACCCACGTGGGAATGGGCCCCCGGCCCAATCCCCCACCAGTCCTCGGCGCTCCAGTAACTGCGGTTGTGCCTGGATTCAAGCTCCGTGGATGTAGCCCAGTTGGAAATCTCATACCAGTGAAATCCCTGGCTAGCGAAAGCCTCATCTGCTAGGACATACATGTCTGCTTGCAGGTCATCATCTGGTCGTGGCAGCTCACCGCGATCAATCCGTCTGGCAAGCGCTGTTCCCGGTTCAACAATCAACGCATAGGCGGAGATGTGATCGCTCCCATACGACAGCGCTTGGCTCACCGTGTCATTCCATTGCTCGAGGGTTTCTCCCGGAGTTCCAAAAATAAGATCCAGCGAGACCTGCAATCCAGCGGCTCTCGCTGCGTCGATCACCCTCGGAACAGCCTCGGGGTTGTGGGTTCGATCCAGGGTGGCGAGCACGCTGGGCACCACAGACTGGACCCCAAAGGACACCCTGGTGAATCCGCCCTCGACAAGCTCCGCTAAGTCTTTCGGAGTAACGCTGTCTGGGTTAGCCTCTGTCGTTACTTCAGCCCCAGGAGCAAGCTCCCAGAGGCTTCTCGCTTTATCCAGCATGGCCACCAGGGCCTGTGGCCCAAGAAGGGTCGGTGTTCCTCCACCAAAAAAGACACTGGACACAGGCCTTTGTGGAAGCCGCGCTTCGTCTAAGACACGAGCCCCCCACTCCATCTCTGCCATCGCAGATTGCGGGTATGACTGATGAGACACCCCACGGACTTCCTCTTGGGTGTAGGTGTTGAAGTCGCAGTACCCACACCGCACCGAACAAAACGGCACGTGCACATAGAGCCCGAAGTCGCGCTCCGAAGCCCCTTCGAGAACGCTGTCTGGCAGAGCCCCATCTGCTGGGCCGGGGTCTCCAGGGGGCAGGGTGCTAGGCAACCTGAACAAACCAAATCTGGTTCATTCTGGTGACCATCACCGCAATGGACACACCCACGACACCCAAAATCACGTTGGATACGACATTTCTCTCGACCAGTGCCCAGACCATGGCAGCCGGAACCATCACCACCGCTGTGATCAAGTACATCCAATACTCAAGGAGGTCGCCGGTCGGCAGATTGCCCACCAGTGGCGCGACAATGCTGATGACGATCTGCACAACCAACAACATCCCGACCAGGAGACACGATCCCAAGGTGAAATCATTGGGGCCGATCTTCTTGATGGCAAATCCGAATGCGATGAGGGACGCGATGCTCGCGATGGCGACCTGCAGCCAACTAAACCACTCGATCATGCCTGGTCCTTTCCCAAAACCTCACTCGGAGGCACACCCATCAGGATACGACTGCGACCATGGTGAGCCTGAGCAACGCCCAGCAGGTGGCGGCCCTCCTCATCGAGCACCCCGACGGGTTGGTCCTTGGGCCAGTCAAGAGCTGAGATGGAGCGCCCGTGCAATACGGAATCTAGGTCTATCGGTCCCACTTTCACCACCGGCATGATGGCGGCCGCCGCATCAGCGAGGGACATGACCACAGAGGCATCGATCTGGTCTGCTGGCACCGCACCAGCAAGACTAAAAGGCCCCACAACGCTTCGCCGAAGCGCGACCAGATGCCCACCCACGCCTAATTCTCGGCCGATGTCCCGGGCTAGGGCTCTGATGTATGTCCCAGACGAGCACTCGATAACCAGCCCGACCTCGATGTAGCCCTCACCGCGGGTGAGGGCACCTCGCTCAAGCTTCGACACCGTTACGGGCCTGGCAGTCAGTTCAACGTCCTGACCCAAGCGAGCTAAGTCATAGGAGCGCCGCCCCTGCACTTTTATCGCGCTATAGGTGCTCGGTATTTGTGAAATAACACCGGTGAAGTGAGAAATAACGGCATCCAGTGCCTCTGGGGTGCACTGATCGAGAGAACCGCCAGACACCTCGATTCGTTCACCCTCTGCATCATCCGTGGTGGTCGCATACCCCAGGCGGAGGGTTGCCTCGTAGGTCTTGTCCATCCCCACGCAAAACGTCAACAGCCGTGTCCCAGTGCCGACCCCGAGCACCAACAAACCAGACGCTGCGGGATCCAGAGTTCCTGCGTGACCGACCTTTTTGGTGTTCAGAGCTTTTCTCGCCCACGAGACCACCGTGTGGGAGCTCACCCCCAACGGTTTGTCAACTAAAGCAATACCCGGCTGCACCTATCCCATAGCCTTTGTGTGCCATACGGTCTTTGTTTCAGTGAAAGCAGTAATCCGCTCGAGGCTGAAACCAGGAATTCCTTCAACGGGGTGGAGCACCCGCTTGAGGGTCTCTGCTGCTAATTCTTCGAAGCTCACCCAATCGAGGCTAGCTGCTCCCGCTAAATCCAGTGCGTTCACATCCTGATGCGACGCCAACCACGGCATCAGCTCTGCCGGGTCCCCCGTCACAATGTTCACAACACCCCCTGGCACATCACTCGTCGCGAGCACCTCTGCCAAAGAAATAGCCGAGAGCGGTTGGTGCTGGTGGGCCAGTGCGACAACGCTGTTGCCACTCGCAAGAATAGTTGCCAGCACCGCGCACAACCCCAGCAGGCTCTCACCTTTTTCCCCCTGGGGAGCAATCGTCACCACAACACCGGTGGGCTCGGGTGTGCTCAGGTTGAAAAACGGACCAGACACCGGGTTTCCATTGCCTGCGACCTGCGCGTACTTATCCGCAAAGCCTGCGTACCAAACCCAGGTATCGATTGCGCGATCCACCTGTTTTTCAGCGGCAGACTCGCTCACTCCCTCTGACGCTCTGATTTCCGCTACAAATTGATTGCGCCTGCCCTCCAAAACCTCGGCAACGCGATAAAGAATCTGGCCTCGCAAATAGGCTGTGGCACCAGCGAAGCCAGGCTGTGCTGAACGAGCCGCCACCACAGCGTCTCGCACGTCTTTCCTGCTGGCTTTGGCGGCGTTTGCCAAGAATTGGCCCTTGACGCCCAGGACCTCATAGGTGTAGCCGCTTTCACTGCGCGGGAACTTCCCACCAATGAAGAGCTTGTACGTTTTTGGCACCACGATGCGAGCGCTCATCGTCCACCGCCTTTCGCGGAATCAGAATGGAGGTAACCAGCGAGTCCGTGGCGCCCACCCTCTCGGCCGTAGCCAGACTCTTTGTAGCCTCCGAAGGGACTCGCAGGGTCGAACTTGTTGAAGGTGTTGGCCCAAATCACACCGGCTCGCAACTGGTCGGCGATGGCCAACATGCGAGAGGCCTTTTCCGTCCAGATTCCAGCGCTTAAGCCATAGGGGGTGTTGTTTGCTTTCTGGACCGCTTCATCGGGGGTGCGGAAGGTGAGGACAGAAAGAACTGGTCCAAAGATTTCGTCCCGGGCAATGCGATGACTGGTCTGAACATCGGTAAACACCGTGGGGGGGAACCAGAATCCCTTCGTCGGGATCTCACACGCCATACTCCACCTGGTGGCGCCCTCGGCGTCACCGCTGTCGGTTATGGCCTGTATTCGCTCGAGTTGCGCCTTGGAATTAACCGCACCTATGTCTGTGTTTTTATCCAACGGGTCTCCGAGCCGGAGCGTCTGCAGTCTTGATTGCAGGCGCTGGATTACCTCATCGTGGATGTTCTCTTGAACCAGAAGCCTCGAACCAGCGCAACACACGTGACCCTGGTTGAAGAAAATTCCGCTGATAATGCCCTCGATAGCTTGGTCAATTGCAGCGTCATCGAAGATGATGTTCGCTCCCTTGCCACCGAGCTCCAGTGTGACGTTTGTGGTGCCACCCGCGAGAAGTTTGGCGATACCCCGCCCAACACCAGTCGATCCGGTGAAAGCGATCTTGTTCACATCCGGGTGTGACACCAAGGCAGCGCCAGTGGTGCCCGCTCCAGTGACGATGTTCACCACTCCCGCTGGCAAGTCAGCCTGCTGACAGATTTCAGCAAACAACAACGCCGTCAGCGGGGTTGTTTCAGCGGGCTTCAAAACGACCGTGTTGCCCGCCGCCAGTGCTGGGGCTATTTTCCACGCCAGCATTAACAGCGGGAAATTCCACGGAATAATTTGCCCGGCGACACCCAAGGCTTGGGGGTTTGGTCCCAGCCCGGCATACTCGAGTTTGTCGGCCCAGCCCGCGTAATAAAAGAACCAGGCTGCCACCAAAGGAATGTCGACATCTCTGGTTTCCCTGATGGGTTTTCCGTTGTCGAGCGTCTCCGCAACAGCGAGCTCCCGGGAGCGCTCTTGAATCAGGCGGGCAATGCGAAAGAGATACTTGCCCCGCTCGCTTCCCGAAAGCTTCGACCAGGTTTTTGCATAGGCCGATCTCGCGGAGTGCACCGCTAAGTCCACGTCGTGGGCAGTGGCTTCTGCAACATGGGTGATGGTCTCTTCGGTCGCTGGCGAGATGGTCGCAAACGAGGAGCCGTGCCCATCAACGAATTCACCGCCAATGAACAACCCGTAGCTATCGCGAAGGGAGAGAATCTTTGTGGATTCGGGGGCTTTGGCGTAGTCGAGGAATGTCATATCAGTCCACCGTCACATAATCAGGGCCACTGTAGTGACCGGTTCGCATTTTCTGTCGCTGCAACACAACGTCGTTGAGCAAGCTGGAGGCGCCAAACCGAAACAGATCCGGAGTGAGCCACTCCTCCCCCACTGTCTCGGCTACTGCAACCAAGTAGCGAAGCGCATCTTTGCTTGCTCGAATCCCGCCGGCTGGTTTCATACCGATTTTTTCACCCGTCAAGACGTGCCAATCCCTGATCACTTCGAGCATGGTGACCGTCACCGGAAGTGTCGCCGCGGGCTGAACCTTGCCGGTGGAGGTTTTGATGAAATCTGCCCCTGCCAAAATGGCAAGCCAGCTTGCTCTTCGCACATTGTCCAAGGTGGCAAGTTCCCCTGTTTCTAGGATCACCTTTAGGTGGGCGTAAGAGCCATCAGGCCTGACACACGCCTCTTTAATCTGCACAATTTGATCAAAAACAACTCCGAGCTTTCCGGAGAGGAAAGCACCGCGATCGATCACCATGTCTATCTCATCGGCACCTTGCGCCACCGCATACTGGGTGTCCAGCAGCTTGACCGGAAGGCTTGCCCGGCCGCTGGGGAATGCAGTCGCAACGGCGGCAACAGCGATGCCATCTGGCCGCCTAGATAGGTGCCAGTCGCCGAGGGCTTCAATAGTTGCCTCGACCATGTCTCCATAAACACACACCGCTGCGACATGCGGGGCGCCTGGATCTGTGGGGTCGGGCATGATGGCCTTCTTCGCAAGAGAACCGACTTTGCCCAGGGTGTCAGCACCCTCCAGAGTGGTCAAATCCACCATCCGAACGATGGTGTCGAGACCCCAGGCTTTGCTCTCGTTCTTGATGGAACGAGAGTTAAACCCAGCGGCCCTGGCTTCTGCTCCGACAACATCAACACCGGGCAGTCCATCGAGGAACGTGTGCAGCGCTTTTTCGGTAACCGCTCCACCAAGGACGGTGTGCGCTCGGGGGGTCTGTTGCACAACAGGGGTGGTGGAAGCCATCAGCTCACCTTTCTAAAGGGGTGTGACAGAAGAAACACAGCGGTGTCCTCATCAGTAATAACAACGTTTGCAAGGTGATTGTGCACAATCGCGTGCGCAACCGAATGCTTATCCGCACCCGCCACCACCGCAATGCTCCGAGCTGCCCCTCGAAGCTGCTCAAGCGGCAATCCCAAGGTGCGCTCATCGAGCTCGGGGTCGGCGATTTCACCCTCAGCGGTGATGTAGCGACCGAGCACGTCACCCACGGCGCCCTGCTGTTGCAGGCGAGCAATGTCCTTCCGGTCGATGTAACCCGACTGAACGTGAATGCTGACATCGGTTGCTGGACCGGCACTAAACAGGTAGGTATCGGCATTCTCGGCATGGAGCATGACCTGGCTCACGGCGCGGTCTGACTCGATCGCTCGCTTCGTCTCTGCTCGCTCAAGAATGGCAGGTGTCGGGAGCAAGGTGACATCCCCGCCTGACTTCTGGGCAAACATGGTCGCTGTTGCTGCGGCCATACCGGGGGACGGGCTATAGCTGACCCCACCGTTCACCTGAACCACGCTCACCGGAGTGGACCAGCCCTGCGGCAAGGCGTTGGCGACCTCGTGCAGGGTTTTGCCCCAGCTGACACCCAGCCTCTGGGTTCGAGGACGCATGCTCACCAAATAGTCCGCAGCTGCAATAGCAACGCGCTCCCCAAGCGAGGTGCCGTTATCTTCCCTCGGGACCACGATCGCTGTGTCGAGACTGTAGTGCTCCACGAGGTCTCTCTCTAGGCCTAGGCGTCTGGCCTTAGGGTGCACAATCTCAATGCGAATAATGCCCTGTTCTTTGGCGGCGGTGAGTAACCGACCAACCTTCCACCGGGTGATGCTCAAAATGGCACCAATCTCATCCTGGGTCTTGTTCTGCTCGTAATAGAGCTCGGCCGCGCGCACGGCGAGAAGTTCAGAATCGAGCTCGCGCACAGAAAGGGCCATGACCCCAGCCTAGAGAGACTGTGTGCACATTTCAACAAATGTTGGGCGTGTTGCTCATATGAGCATCATCTGGAAAGTGCCAGCTCATCCTCCACAAAGGACTCCCGGGCTAACACCCAGATCGCCGGAATCTGAATCAGTACGGTGCTTCCCAAAATAATCAGCCCCACAGTCCACGTTCCTGTTGCCTGAAACAGGAGCCCCACCAGTAGCGGCCCGAGTGCCGCAATCGTATATCCCATCGTGTTGACAAAACCGCTCAGGTCTAACGCCACGATGTGGTGACGCGTGCGCTGCCCAATCAGCGTCATCGACAGGTGAAAGGCCAAAGGAGCAAGCCCCAGGAGGGTCACCCACAGAAACGGAAGAACCGTCGGAATCACAAGCAACCCGCCAATCCCGAGCACACCAAAAACAACTGCTGCAGTAACCAGCTTGGGCGCCCAACCCCGCCTGGCCCCAAGCGGTGGAATCGCAAGCGAGAGTGGTATCCCGATAACGGCAAAAAGTCCCAGGGACAAAGCGGCTTGAGCCGCGCTCAACCCACTAATGTCCACGAGGATCACCGGCAACATAGCGAACCAGGTGTACGCCGTCGCGCCGGAGACACTAAAGATCACCATCACCGACACAGCCGTTGGCGATCGCCATAGCGTGGATGAGTGCGGTTGGGGCTCTGCAATGCTCGTATCCTGCGTTTGGGCGATGCCCCGGGCTTTGGCGAAAGGCACAACCAAGAGCCACGGCAGAGCCCCCACGAGGCTCACGACCGCCCAGGACGCAAGAGACCAGCGCCAGCCATAGACATCAGAGATCCACAAACCCAGAACCGTTGGCGTTGCCGAACTAATGGACATGGCCGTTGTGTAGGCGGCGGTCACCGACCCGATGGCTCGAGGCGCGTATAACTTCACGAGCCCTGGCACAATCACGTTCCCCACGCCAGCCGCCAACATGAGTACGACCGTGGCACCAAACAACGAGGCGAAGGTCGGTGAGAGTCCCCGCCACACGTGTGCCATTGCTCCCAATACCGACATAGCAATGGCGGCCCACTCGATGCCGATGCGTCTCGCCAGCCGGGCTGAGACACTGGCCGCGATTGCATAGGCGACCGGCGGGATGGTGCCGAGCGCACCAAGAGGTAAACCCGCCAGCGCAACGTCAAGAGTGATGTCCGCTGCCAGTGGGGCCACCGAAGCAACACCCGTTCGAAGACCCAGCGAAAACAAAATGATGCCCGTGATGGCATAAATCACCACGGAGCGAGAGGCGATGGGCACGTGTGTTCCCTCGACTCAGGAGACGTTCAATATGACGCGAATGAGCTCTTCGTCTTTGCGCATTTGGGCTGCCAAAGCATCAGCGTCGGGGAACTTCTGCATCCCCCTAATGAACTGAACAAACTCAACCGAAATCGTGTCGCCATAGAGGTCCAGGGAAACGTCGAGCAGGTGCGATTCGATGACGCGTTCCGTTAGTTCACCAAACGTAGGGTTCACGCCAATCGAGGTTGCTGCCGGATAGGACACCCCTTTGTGCCAGACGGTGGTGGCATACACTCCATCGGCGGGAATATAACCCTCAAGACCCAAGGAAAGGTTCGCTGTCGGATAGCCCAAGACCCGGCCGCGCTGAAAACCCGAGGCCACTTCGCCGCGCACGGCGTGTGGCCGGTTTAAGAGCGTCGCTGCCTCGGCCACCTCGCCCCGCTCCAGTAATTCGCGAATCATGGTGGAGGACACTCTGTGGCCGCCCTGCTCGCAGACATCGGCAACGACATCTACTCGGAAACCCCAGTGCTCCCCCTCTGCTCTCAGGGTCTCGACATTGCCCACACCCAAATGTCCGTAGCGAAAATCTGCCCCTACCAAGACCACGCTCGCAGAGAGACCTTCAGCCAGCACCGTGTGGCTGAACTGTTCATGGGTGAGCGATGAAAGCTCCTCGTCAAAGGGCAAGATGACAACGCGGGGAATACCGCTTCGTGCCAACAACTCGACCTTCTGGGCCTCACTCACCAGTGTGAGTGGAACATCGTGAGGTCTGACTACAGCGTGCGGGTGGCGATCAAAGGTAATGACGGTTGGCTCCGCACCATTCGCACTTGAGGCAAGTTGGTCGAGCACCTGGCGGTGCCCGCGGTGCACTCCATCGAACTTGCCAATTGTCACGGCTCGTCGCACCCCATCACCGGGCAGCGAATCAAGGCCGTAGTTCACCTGGACCGGGCTCACGAGTTTGTCCGTCCCTTAGAGAGCCACCACAGACCCACAACTGGGAGGACCAAAGGAATGAAAACGTATCCCGCTCCAAAATGAGACCAGACGGTGGCCTCTGGGAATAGCTCCGGCCGGATCAAGCTGACAGTCCCAATACCTAGTACCCCAGCGAGCTCAAAGCAAACTGTCCAAAAGGCAACTATTCGAAGCGTGCGCCGAGCGCTCAAAGCAACAGCCACAGTGGCAATCACGTACACAACGGCAGCGAGCCCCGAGAGGCCGTAGGCCAGAGGGGCTTCGTCAAACTTGGTAAGAATCTGGTAGCTGGAGCGACCAAGCGCCGCAACACTCAACACCGCATACAGAGCCACCACAATGCGATGAAGCACCATCGGGGGCGAGGTTGGGCGGGACACGGGCTTAGCGTAGCGGGCTTCCACTGTGCCTATTTTTCCTTCTTCTTCTCCACATCGCCCGAAAGCGCTTGGATAAAAGCATCCTGGGGGACCTCGACTCGACCCACCATCTTCATTCGCTTCTTGCCCTCTTTTTGCTTCTCCAGCAGTTTCCGTTTTCTCGTGATGTCACCGCCATAACACTTGGCCAAAACGTCCTTGCGGATCGCCCGGATGTTCTCTCGGGCAATGATGCGGGCTCCGATAGCAGCTTGGATCGGAACCTCGAATTGCTGCCTCGGAATCAGTTCCCGCAAGCGCTGGGTCATCATCACTCCATAGGAGTACGCCTTCTCCCGGTGCACGATGGCACTAAAGGCATCCACCCGATCACCCTGGAGCAAGATGTCAACCTTGACCAGGTCGCCTTCTAATTCCCCTGCCGGTTCATAATCCAAGGACGCATACCCTGCTGTCTTTGATTTTAGGTGGTCAAAGAAATCAAAGACAATCTCACCCAGTGGCATGGTGTATTTGATTTCCACTCTGTCTTCACCCAGGTAGTCCATCCCCTGCAGGGTTCCCCGCCTCGACTGGCAGAGCTCCATGATCACGCCGACGTAATCTTTCGGAGCCAATATCGCCGCGTTCACGACGGGCTCCATGACCTTGGCAACCCGGCCTGTGGGGAACTCGCTGGGGTTTGTCACTTCTTGGAATCCCCCGGTGTCGAGCTCAACCTGGTAGATCACAGAAGGCTGGGTAGCGATGAGGTCCAAGCCAAACTCTCGCTCCAGCCGTTCGGTCACAATTTCTAAGTGCAGCAAACCTAAGAACCCGCAGCGGAAACCGAACCCCAAAGCCACCGATGTCTCTGGTTCATAAACGAGTGCGGCATCGGAGAGCTTGAGTTTGTCGAGTGCTTCTCGAAGGTCTGGGTAATCGCTGCCATCAAGTGGGTAGAGCCCGGAGAACACCATCGGCTTGGGCTCGGTGTATCCCGGTAAAGCCTGCGTGGCCCTGTTACGAATACCGGTGACGGTGTCACCGACCTTGGACTGACGAACATCCTTCACACCGGTGATCAGGTACCCGACCTCGCCGACGCCGAGCCCCTCGCTCGGGGTCGGCTCTGGAGAGCTCACCCCGATTTCCAGAAGTTCGTGGTGCGCTTTCGTTGACATCATTTCGATGCGCTCTTTAGGTCGAAGCCCGCCATCAACCATCCGGACATAGGTCACAACACCCCTGTATGCGTCGTAGACAGAGTCAAAAATCAATGCCCGAGCGGGAGCGTCAGGGTCACCTTGGGGGTGTGGAATTTCATTCACGACGCGGTCGAGCAGGGGGCCCACACCCATGCCGGTTTTTCCACTCACTCGGAGAACATCATCGGGTGAACCGCCAATGAGGTTCGCAAGCTCTTCCGCATAGCGCTCGGGGTCAGCCGCAGGAAGGTCGATTTTGTTCAAAACCGGAATGATGGTCAAGTCGTTCTCTAGCGCCAAATACAGGTTTGCGAGAGTTTGGGCTTCAATGCCCTGTGCGGCATCAACCAACAACACCGCTCCTTCACACGCGGCTAGGGACCGGGACACCTCATAGGTGAAGTCCACGTGCCCGGGGGTGTCAATCATGTTCAGCGCGTAGGCCTCACCATCTTTGGTCCACGGCATCCGGACAGCTTGGCTTTTGATCGTAATTCCACGCTCACGCTCAATGTCCATCCGGTCCAAATATTGAGCACGCATGTCGCGGGCATCAACGATTCCGGTGATCTGCAGCATGCGATCAGCGAGCGTAGATTTACCGTGGTCGATGTGCGCAATGATGCAAAAATTGCGCAGGCGCCACGGTGCAGTGGAGGCCGGCGTGATTTCACGGGCAGAGTGAGTGGACATCTGTAACGATTCTCGCACGCAATTCCATTGGCGCCCTGCCAGATCAGCTGGTATTGTTTCAACTTGGCTCACTCGGGTTGGGACCCTCTTCTCCTGACGCCGAGGATTCGTTCCGATTTTCGCCTCACAGGCCCCCACCGGAATGACCACGGGGCCCAACACAGCACAAAGGAAAAACGTGGCAAATATCAAGTCGCAGATTAAGCGCAACAAGACCAATCAGAAAGCTAACGACCGCAACCGCGCCGTCAGAAGCGGACTGAAGACCTCCATCCGAGCCGCCCGCGAGGCAATCGCCTCGGGTGACAAGGACACTGCAGTTGCCGCAGCGAAGGTTGCGGCCAAGAAGTTGGACAAAGCAGTGAGCAAGGGTGTTCTGCATCAGAACCAGGCAGCGAACCGCAAGTCGGCCATCGCCAAGAAGGTGCACGCCCTCTAGACCCCAGTGAGCAATGGGTGTTGCCAAAAGGCAGCACCCATTGTTGTTTGACGCTCTCTTGCTAAAAGAATCACACCTATGTTCGCGGTTGCCTTTATCTTCATGCCGGGCACATACGATGAGGAATTCCATCGATGACTATGCCCAGTCTCTAGCCGGATACAGAGGTGTTGACCGGTGGGTTTCACCAGACGGCGCAAAGAATAGCTCCACCTTCTACTTTGACGATATGACCTCGGTGTCGGTGTTCTCAACATTTCCCGATCACCTCGAAGCAAAGCACAAGTATCAACAGTGGTACCAGGGCTGCCAGATTGTGATCTCCGAGGTGACAGCAAGTTATGGGGATGGAACGCTTGGGCACATCAGCCAGGGAGACGAGTAGCCGGGTCCTTGCCGTAGTGCGAAACGATTCTTACCAGCCGCTCGAGGGCGTACTGCGGATCGCGACTGGCGCCCTTCACCGCAGCATCGGTGGCGGCCACTTCAATAATTGCCTGGCCTAACCCCGCTTCATCCCAACCCCTCAGGTTGCCACGGGCGTTTCGGACCTGCCACGGGGCCATACCCAGATCGCTTGCTACCTGATCGATACCTCCACTGGCCCCTCCCACCAAAGCCATGGTGCGCAGTTTCATCGCGAAAGCGGCAACCACGAGAACGGGTTCCGCGCCGGAATTCAGGGCATGCCGCAGCAGCACCATCGCATCGGCATTTCGACCAGAAATCGCGTGGTCGGCAATCTGAAATGTTGTTGCTTCAACCCGGCCACCGTAGTAACGATTGACCATCTCCAGGGCAACATCAGCTCCTTGACTATCAGCAATCAGTTGGGAGCACGCAGACGCTAACTCTGCAAGATCGGTGGTGAAGGCGTCTGCGAGCGCCCGCTCGGCAGCGGGCTGGATACGCACACCAGCAGCGGAAAATTCGGCGGCAATAAAAGCCATCCGTTCCTGGTCTTTCTTAATCTCTTTGCACTCCACGACCAGCGCCTGGTCGCCAGCGCTCCGCAAAGCATCCAGAAGTTTCTTTCCTCGGTTCCCTCCCCCGTGTCGAACAACGACCACAACCCCTGATTCTGGGTTTTGGAGATAGGCAAGCTGGTCTTCGAGGTAGGCGTCCGTGCACTTCTCCGCGTTACTCACACGAATCAGGCGGGGCTCACCAAACAAACTGGGGCTTGCTTTGTTGAGCAGTTCACCCTCTGCGTATGCAGAGGCATCAATGTCGTTGATCTCGAGCAGCGGGTCGAGGGATCGCATCCGGTCGGTCAATACCGAAAGCGCTCGATCAGCTAAGAACCCCTCTGGTCCGGTGAGCAAAATGACCGGCGCTTCTCTAATGCCGTGCCAGGGGACAAGCGCGGTCTTGGAACCAGCAGTCGATCCCACCTGGCCTCCTTGTCGTCGCTGTCACTTCAGGGTATCGAGAGCGTGGTTAGCGCTCTGACCACACCACAATATCGCCGGCTTCGTTCTTATGCAGGGTGCTGGTTCCACTATGATCTGAGCGAACCACCAACCCGGTTTCCGCCAACACGTCCAGCACGCTCTGCGCTGGGTGCCCGTATGAATTTTCCGCACCGACCCCGATGAGCGCGATGGGTGAGGCAAGAGCTCTATATAAACCATCGTGCTGGTCAGAAGACCCGTGATGGCTCACCTTCACCACCTCGACGAACCCCAGAGCGTGTCGCCCCTGCATCATGCGCTGCGGCGTCTCACCGAGGTCCCCAAGAAACAGACCAGAGACACACTCACCGCAGGTGCCATCGGGAACAAGCGAAATCACGACGCTAGAATCATTCCCCGGCTCCGAGAGCGCTTGAATCGGTGGCCACAGTACTTCCAGACCGTAGGAACCCACGGTGGCTTCATCACCCTCGGACACAGCCTGGACGCTCAACCCCGCTCTACGAAAGTCCTCGATATAGCTCTGACCCCGCTCGTCCTCCCTCGATCCAATCCACACAGTCTCGGTCATGTCTGCCACCACCCGCCAGGCACCCACGTGGTCTGCATCAAAGTGGGTGATGACCAACAAGTCGATCTGCCGCACTCCGAGCAACGTGAGGCACCGCTGGAGGGCCTTGGCATCTCGGCCCGTATCAATCATGACAACGGACCCTTCGGATCTCACCAACAGAGCATCTCCTTGCCCCACATCACACTGAGCAACAGTCCACTGGGAGGGAACGCTGCTTTTGACCAAGATTCGAGGAACTGCAAACGTCGAGGCAATCACCATGAGCGTTACGAGACACAAGCCCGTGACGCTCATGACAGCCCAGCGAGGCCTCGAAGCACGAGCCAGCAGGAGCCACGTTGCTGAATATCCCAGCAGCAATACCCCGAGCGCACCCCACCATCCTTCTGGCCAGGGCATTGAGCTATACGGGGTGTCTGCCAACACCCGGCCAATCGCTGCGATGTAGGCGGCGGGCAACCAGGCAAGCCACAGCAGACCCTCGGCCAACCACGGAATGAGCGGTCCCAGCACACACGCCAACATCCCCACAATGGTGGCCACCGGCGCCGCCGGGGCCGCCAGAGTATTGGCCAATACTGCCCAGGTTGGGATGATGGGGTTCAGCAGTATCAAAACCGGTTGGCACGCGACCTGGGCGGCCACAGGAAGCGCCAATACAAGAGACAGGCTGGCGGGTAAGACCTTGGAGAAAATCTCCACCAACGGTCCCGTTAGGACAAGGATGCCCCCGGTGGCCAACACCGAGAGCGCAAACGCAAAATCCACGGCGAGCCAGGGGTCAATGGCCAACAGCCCCAGCACGGTGATTCCCAGCACCGGGATGCCTCTGACCGGTCTCGAGGACGCAAGAAAAATCAAGACGATGGACGCCATTACCGAGGCCCTGATGATGCTGGGCTCTGGCGTCACCAGCACGACAAAGCCGATCAGGGAGCTGATCCCTGCGATCATACGAATCCAGATCCCGCCACCCAGCACCGCCACCACACCCACCACAAGTGCCACGACGATGGCGCAATTTGCCCCTGACACAGCAACCAGATGACTCAGCGATGTGACCCGCATGGCGTCCACCAGCCCAGGGTCCACAGCCGTGGTGTCACCAATCGCAAGGCCTGGCAGCAGCTCTCCAGCATCTCCTGGGCGCTCTAGGGATCGAGCAAGGAAGTCCGCGCGCAAGTCATCGGTTGCTTGGAGAAACCGATGGGGCTCCCTCCATTGCTCGGGTGGTTCTCGAACCATCAGGACCCAGCTGTATTGCTCCCAGGGTTCCCCCTTGGTCAGATACGCGCTCACCTCTGTTGTGGAACCAAGAGCAACACGGGAATCACTCACGGTGCCGATCAGCCTGGCTGGCACGACACCCTTTTCGAGCGGCACTCCGTTCACAGAGAGAATTTCAGCCCGAACCGATGCGTTGCCAGGGATGGTGGTTTGTGCAAGCCTGACACCAACGTTCAGCGTCTGGCCCGAGACACTCTCCAGTTGCACCTGGTCTCGGTGAACCGAGCCAAGCGACACCGCAAAGAGCATCGCCGCAACCACAAGCACAGGGGTGATGGTGGCTGCGAGAGCGGTGTTGCTAGCTCTCCATGCAACAAAGGTCACCACCAGTGCTAGCGCCAGGCTGGCGAAAGCCCACCCGAGACCGGGTCGAAGCGTTATCCCCGCCGCGCAGGTCGCCCAGCCGACCAACGCGGGAAGGACCATGCGAAGATCACGCCGTGGTGAGCGCTTCGTGGTCGGAGGACTCACGGAGTGATCAGGTGCCGAAAGCCCTCAAGGGTGGCCGGCCCAATTCCAGGAATCGCAAGCAAGTCATCGACACTTCGAAACTGACCATTCGCTTCTCTCCACGCGATGATGCGCTCTGCTGTGGCAGGCCCCACCCGAGGCAGGGTCTCCAACGTCGCGGAGTCCGCTTGGGAGATACTGACCAAGCCCCCCGCTTCGACACCGACATTGCGGCCAGCCTCCCCGACAGTGTGGGTCTCTTCTCCCTCCTTCGGCACAACAATCTGTTCGCCATCAAAGACCAACCGAGCGAGGTTCACCCCATCCAAAGAAGCATCTGGCGTGGCCCCACCCGCTTTCGTAATCGCGTCGATCACTCGAGAATTAAGCGGCACTTCGACAACCCCGGGCTTCCCCACGGCACCCACCACGTGCACGAGGAGCACCTCAACAGCAGCCGGTTGGTCTGGGGTGGCATCTGTCGCAGTTGCTTGCTGGTCGGTGGGAACCACCATGACATCGGGGGCTTGGGGGCGAAACACGAACACCCCGACGGCAATCAGAGCGATCACAAAGGTCAACCCAATCCCTGACGTGGCCGCCACTTTCCAGCGCAGTCTGGGGTCCGAAGAAGGTGTGGCAAAAATGCTGTCAGACACATCGTCATCAGAAGTGTCGATGATTTCTGGTCGACGATCAGCCGTATCGAGAAACTCCCACAGGGTCTTTGCAGCGCTCATCTGCGAAAGGTAGGCCACAGAGATCTAGCGCAATGGCCGATCGCCCCATTCGGAGAGAACCGGATTCACACAGTGCGTGTGGACGGCGTTAGCGGGTCTGAAACGAGACAACTTTGGGCGGTCTCACCACGACATTCACGATGTCTCTGCCATCGAGGGACGCGATAACAGCTGATGACGCCCGGGCGAGAGCCTCCAGCTCCTCGCCACTGATGGTGAGGGCAACCTCGAGGCGCTCGCGAACTTTCCCATCGATTTGGACAATGGCCGTCACCGAGTCTTCGACCAGCAGAGTCTCATCCGCTGCTGGCCACCGTTGCAGGGCAACACTGGGTTCGTGCCCCAGGCGCTCCCACATGTCTTCTGCAGTGTGCGGGGCAAACATTGAGAGAGCCAGCGCGATGGCCTCGGCTGCCTCGCGCACGGATGGGTCCTTCGCTCCCGGGCCCTGATCGATGGTCTTTCGGGTGTGATTAACCAATTCCATGGTCCGGGCCACAGCGACGTTGAACTTCAAACCTTCAATGAGTGCGGGAACATCTGCGAGGAAGCGGTGACTATGCCGCCGCAGAGCACCATCGCCGCCCTCGAAGGAAACCTCTGGCGCACTCCCAACCTCACCTGAAAGACGCCAGGCTCGAGCGAGAAACTTTTGCGAGCCCACCGGAGAGACGTCTCGCCAGTCAATATCGTCCTCGGGCGGGCCGGCAAAAGCCATGGTCAAGCGCACTGCGTCAACGCCAAAGGCATCGAGCTCCTCACTGAAATAGACCAGGTTGCCCTTGGACTTGCTCATTTTGGCGCCATCAAGAATGACCATGCCCTGGTTGAGCAGGGACGTGAAGGGCTCGGTAAACGAGACATACCCGAGGTCATGGAGCACCTTAGTGACGAAGCGCGCATAAAGAAGGTGCAAAATGGCGTGCTCGACTCCACCGACATACTGATCAACGGGAGCCCAGCGTTCCACCTGAAGAGGATCGAACGCTTGAGTCTCATCGTGGGGACTTAGGAACCGCAAGAAATACCAGGAACTATCCACAAAGGTGTCCATGGTGTCGGCATCGCGTCGCACCGGCTTGCCCTCGTGGGTCTGGTTGACCCATTCAGAGATTGCTCCAAGCGGTGAGGACCCCTTGGGTTTCAAGTCCATCCCCTCGCTCCACGGCAGGGTCACGGGCAACTGATCGAGTGGAACCGGGATCTCTTCACCGTCTTCACCATAGAAAATCGGAATTGGGGTTCCCCAGTAGCGCTGGCGTGAAATGAGCCAGTCGCGCAGGCGGTAGGTCTTCGCCCGGCGTCCCGTGCCGGCCTCTTCTAGGCGGTCAAGGATTGCGGTGATGGCGTCTTTTTTGGAGAGCCCATCGAGTGTTCCAGAATTGACCATCCGTCCATCACCCACCAGCGCTTCGCCCGTGACGGCAGGATCCACGGTGTCCAGAGACACTGGCTCATCGCCATCGAGTGAGTCCTTGCTACCCACCTCGGTGGTGTCGAGCACCACCCGCACGGGCAGGTCAAACTTCACGGCAAAATCGAGGTCGCGTTGGTCGTGGGCGGGAACAGCCATAATCGCGCCCGTTCCATAGTCTGCAAGAACATAGTCCGCGACCCAGATCGGCAAGCGCTCAGCATTCACGGGGTTTGATGCATAGCGCTCCAGGAACACACCGGTTTTTTGACGACCGGCGTCTTGACGTTCAATTTCCGTGGCTTTTTGAACCTGCTCGAGGTAGTCCCGAAAAGCAATTCCTACGCTCTCGCCAGCGCCATCAACCAGCTCTTGGGCCAGGTCAGAATCCGGAGCGACAACCATAAAGGTCGCTCCAAAAAGGGTGTCCGGCCTGGTGGTGAAAATGGTGACCGGTTCAACCCGTCCTTCAATCACGAAATCGACTTCGGCGCCTTCTGATCGTCCGATCCAGTTGCGCTGCATGGCCAACACCTTCGAGGGCCAGCGGCCCTCTAGTTCGTTCAGGTCATCGAGGAGGCGATCGGCATAGTCGGTGATTTTGAAATACCACTGGGTTAGCTTCTTCTTCACCACCATGGCACCACTGCGGTCTGAGGTTCCATCGGCAAGGACCTGCTCGTTTGCCAACACTGTTTGGTCAACCGGGTCCCAGTTCACCCACGAATCTTTGCGATAGGCGAGGCCTTTTTCATACATCTTCAAAAACAGCCACTGGTTCCAGCGGTAATACTCGGGGTCCGAGGTGTGCAGCACCCGGGTCCAATCAAACGATGCGGCGTAACGCTTCATCGACGCTTTTTGTTGCGCGATGTTTTCATAGGTCCACTGGCGTGGGTCAACCCCGCGCTTGATGGCGGCGTTTTCTGCCGGCAAACCAAAGGAGTCCCAGCCGATCGGGTGCAGAACCTGGAAACCCTGTAAGCGCCAATATCGTGCTACAACATCACCGAGCGCGTACACCTCGGCGTGCCCCATGTGCAGATCACCCGAGGGGTAGGGAAACATGTCCAAGACATATTTCCGTGGTCTCTGATCGTCCTCCATCGAAACGCTAAACGGTTGTGTTTCTTCCCATACGGCGGACCATTTGGCCTCGAGTGCCCTGAAATCATAAGCATCTTCTGGGGCAGATTCAATGCCGTCTGGGGTTTCCTTCACCGGTCAAGAATACTGAACTTGTTGCAGTCCTAATGCCCGAAGAAACGGCAAGGCTTTGACCCCTACTTCGGCTATCTCTGCAGCCGGGTCACTCAGTGCGGTAATCCCTCCCCCCACACCCAGAGTGAGACTGGTGTGTCCCACCACGGCGGATCGAATAGTCATGGCTAGGAAGGCTGATCCATCAGCCCGCCACACGCCAAACGCTCCCGAATAGTAACCCCGTGGTTCCTTTTCCCAGGCCGCCACAAGCTGCACTGCCTTGTGCTTGGGTGCCCCTGTCATAGAACCAGCCGGGAACGTCCATCGAATCACGTCCATCAGGTCGGCATCCGCCAGAAGTGTCCCTGACACCGTGCTGACCAGCTGGTGCACGGAGGTATAAGTTTCTACGCTGAGCAACTCTGGGACGCTCACGCTCCCCACTTCACACACCCGAGACAGGTCATTTCGCATCAGGTCGACAATCATCAGGTTTTCGGCCCGCTCTTTATCGTTCGAGAGTAGCTCGTGGGCTAAGGCCTCATCTTCGGTCTCTGTTGCGCCTCGTGGTCTGGTTCCTTTGATGGGTCGAGTGCTCAGAGTCCGATCGATGGCAAGGTTGATAAAAGTTTCTGGCGACGCAGACACAATGCTTATTTCTCCCAAACGCAACAGGGCTTGATGGTGGGTGGGATTGTCTCGTCGCATCACACGGTGCAGCACAATCGGGTCAACCGCGCCAAGAACCGTGATCTGGGTCGTCACACACAACTGATAGGCATCACCCTCTCGTATCGCCGATTGCGCCTCGCGGATAATCTCGCAATAGCGCTTGGTGCTATCCCGCCAGGCGAGCGACTGTGCCTGGGCCAGCACCGGCTCTGGCAGGGGTGCGGCATCACGCAAACACCTCTCGACCCATGACACCCATTCCAGCCATTCGGGGTCATCCTGGTCGCCTAAGCCATAGAGCGTTGCGCTCTTCGACCGGTGATCAAGCTCGAGAACCCGATCAATGGCCAACGCGATGGGAACAGCTTCCTCTGCCCCAGGCAGCTGAAGCTCGAGGGTGGTGGCAGCGAGTTCATAAGGCATGACCAGAACAAGCCCGAGCGGTACTTCACCCAGTGCCACACCCGAAGGCAACGCTCGATCGAGGTGGGCCTTTCGGAGGACGTCTTCCCAGTTGGCGGAATCGAGCACAAGCGGTGTTCCCTGGGCAAGATAGCTGACACCCGTGCCTCGCTCGCCGTGGTGGTCAAACCACACGGCGTGAGACTCCTCTGCAAACAGAGCAGTGAAGGCGACATCTGGTTCCCAATAGCCAGGCAGAAGATGCTGAACCAACCCCATCGTCATAGCCTTAGCCTATGAGCACGACCCTGTATCAGTTCACCGGAGAGCGCCTCGGAGCCATCGAATGGTGCGACCCGGTCCGCGGTGACACCCTGGTCGCTGACTCTTGGCGGGTCGAAGACGGCAAAGCTGTTGCTCTCGAGCACCACGAAGCCAGGTTCAGTGCGAGTGCCATGGCGCATGGCTTGGACGAATCGGCCCTCAGAGCGTTCTTCTCCCGTGTTCGAGACCAGATTCCCTCCCGTGGATCCTGGTTTCCCCGCATTGAGGTGGCACACACTCCCGGTGGCCCAACCCTTCGCTATCGGGAACGAGTAGCACCAGCATGGGAATCCACGGTCACTCTCGCCCTTGGTGCCACTGACCCCCGGACACAGCCGCTCACCAAGGGCCCAGACCTCGAGGCACTGATGGCGCTTCGAGCGTCCGTCGGTGCCCAAGGAGCAACGGAGGCACTCATTGCGACACCGGATGGCACTCTGGTGGAGGGGGCATATAGCTCAGTGCTGGTCTGGCCCGCACACACAGGGTCGCTGGTGATTACCCCGAGCCACCTTCCGCGCATTCCGAGTATCACCGAAGCAGTGCTTCTTGGCATAGCCCGATCCACCGGTGTTGAGGTACTAGAGCAGACACTGCTCGTTTCAGACCTCGAGGATGCTGAAGTGTGGATCATCAGTGCGCTCCAGGGAATACGACTCGCCACCGCCATCGTCGATGGCCCGGGGCTTCGCACCGATGCCGCCAGGCGCGACCAGTGGCAGAGCGAATGGTGGAACCAAGCGAAGTCGCTGTAATGCCCCTGTCCAGTGTTTGCCAATAGACTCCGGGCCATATGAATGAAATCCTGACCAACATCTTGGACTATGTCGAAGGTGTTCCACCCGTGTTGCGCACGCTCTTGGCTGGCTTTGCCGTGATGTTAGAAACAAGCGCGCTCATCGGGTTAATCGTGCCAGGCGACACCATCGTTCTGGTCGCCAGCACCGGTGTCACCACGGTGCTTCAATTCATTTTCATGGTCGTGTCCATTGTGACCGGGGCGCTGATTGGTGAATCGCTCGGCTTCTGGTTAGGCCGATTCTTTGGACCCAAGCTTCGCTCCAGCTGGCTGGGTCGCCGGATTGGTGAAGAGCGCTGGAAGAAGGCGGATAGGTTCGTACGACGCCGCGGTGGAATAGCGGTGTTCATATCCAGGTTCCTGCCGGTTCTGCACTCTGTTGTTCCGCTCACCGCGGGAATGTCACCTATGCAATACCGGACGTTCATGGCGTGGACGGTTCCCGCCTGCATTATTTGGTCGTTCCTGTATGTCTCTATTGGGTCAGGTGCCGCGGAGACCTACCGAGAACTGCACCAATCTGTTGACTCCGCAGGCTGGATTTTCATCGGCATTATTGTCGCGGGCATTGTGTTGATCGCGGTTATTAAGCGCATTCTGAGCCGCTTTACCCACCACCACGATGACACCGAAACCAACGAGATTCCGACTGTCACCGACGAGGATCAGGCTCGCACCCCCTAAGGCCTCGCGCCCCACGGAGCATTAACGACGGAGGGGGTGACGAGTACTCGTCACCCCCTCCGTGTTGTGTGTTCTAGAACCCGTTGTCTGCCAACCAGGTGGCGGCAATCTCTGCTGAAGAGAGCTGTTCGCTCACGCTTCGAAGATTCAGAGCCACGAGTCCCTCAGGAGTGAGGGCCTTACTGATTGGATCGAGCACTGCTGCCAGCTCCTCTGCCAGAGCGCTGTTCACAATCGGAACGACGTTGGATGCCAAGATCAATCCTTCGGTGTCGGCCAGAGTGATCAAACCGAACTCGGCAATTCGAGGATCGGCGCTATAAACATTGGCGAGATTAATGACGCCAGAATTCAACGCCTCGACAGTCGCATCTCCCGTGGCATCAAATGCCACGGTGACTCCGTAGGTTTCTAACAGTCCCATGGGGCCATAGGGGCGCTCTTCGAGCTCCGCATTGCCACCCAGAATGAGACCACTCACGCCTGCGAGGTCGGCAATGCTGGTGAGGTTATTCGCCGCCGCAAACTCGGCAGTCACGTTATAGGAATCCTGGTCAGTGGCTGAAGACATGGCCAGAGCGCTCAAGCCTTCGGGGAGGGCTTCTTGGAGCTCGGCGAAGACCTCATCAGGCTTGGTGGCCAGGGTGTCAGGGGAGTAAAACTGCAAAAGGTTCCCGGTGTATTCAGGGAAAACAGTGACCGCACCAGATTCCAACTCGGGCACATAGGCATCACGCTGGCCGATTTGATAGCGGCGCTCTACTTCATAGCCCGCAGCTTCGAGTGCTTGGGAATAGATTTCTGCAATGATTTCGTTCGAGTAATAGCCTTGCGATCCGACCACAATCGTGTCGGAACTGCCCACGGAACCGCCCTGGCAACCAGAGAGGACTAATCCCAGCGCCGCCACGATTCCTGCAATGCTCAGTTTCGTTCGTATAGATCTCATAGTTTCGTTTCCTTTACTGACGTTATTTGGTGCCTAACATGACGCTAGGGGCTGGAACCTCGGCCGGTTGCACGAGGGATTCGCGCGCCCGGACATCTCCTATCGTACTCACCCGCACACCGCGCGGGGTCGCAACTTTGGTCGCCCAGGCTAGTGCGGCATCGAGCACCAGGGCAAGAACAACAATAACAAGGGCCGTCCCGAAAGTCTGATCAAACCGTCTTAACGGAATCCCCTGGATGATTTCATAGCCCAAGCCCCCCAGCCCCACATAGGCAACGAGTGTGGCCGTTGCCACCACCTGCAGGACTGCTTGGCGAAAGCCACTAAGCAACAACGGCAGGGATAAAGGAAGTTCCACTCGCAACAGAATTTGTAGTTCAGTCATGCCCTGAGCCCGAGCAGCATCAATCACCGAGCGGGGTATCTGTTGCACGCCGGAATACGCACCTGCCAACACCGGAGGAATAGCCAACACAACCAGCGCAATAACAGCTGCTGCTTCGCGGTTGCTCACCCCCAGGACGAGGACCAACAGCAAAATAAGGCCAAAGGAGGGCAAAGCTCTAGCTGAGCCGGTGAGCCCGACCAGCCAGCCACCGCCCTTTCCAGTGTGCCCGATGAAATATCCGAGAGGCACCGCAACAAGCGATGCCCACGCCATCGAAACCACAGTGAAATAGAGGTGCTCCCCCACCCGCTGTGGAATAGAGCCAGGCCCCTGATACTGCTCGACGGCCAGCAGCCATTCCCATGCCTCCCGAATAATGTCCATCTAGATCACCGCCGTTGCACGGCCCAAGGAAACCCTGGTCCAAGGCATCACCAGCCTGCCTGCGCGAAGCAAAATCTGGTCAAAGATCAAGGCAACAAGCATCGTCATGACCAAGCCGGTAAGAATCTCTGGCACGATGCGACGCTGGAAACCATCGGTAAAGAAATATCCCAGGCTCGGAACTCCCACCAAAACCCCCACGGTGACCAGGCTGACCGTCGAAACGGCCACCACCCGAATACCCGCCAAAAGGACCGGTCCCGCAAGCGGGAGTTCGACGCTTATGAACCGTCCCCACTCAGCAAACCCCACCGCTGTGGCAGAACGAAGCGTCGAAGGCTGAATGCTGGAAAAAGCGTCAGCTGCCGTCCTCGCCATGATTGCAACCGCATAAATGCTGAGTGCGATGACCACGTTTGCTTCACTCAGTATCGAAATTCCTAGAATTGGCGGCAACACCATGAAGAGTGCGAGTGACGGAATTGTGTACAGCAGACCAACACCCGCAAGAAGACCAGCACCCAATCTGGGTAGTCGAACGCTCAGCCACCCCAACGGGACTGAAAAAACGAATCCAGCAATAATGGGAATCGCCGCAAGGCGCATGTGATCGAGGGTGAGGGAGAGAATCAGAGCCTGATTACTGAGCACCCAGTCCACGTTTATGCGCCCTTTGCCAGACGACCAACTACTCGGTCATCGGAATCCACGGCGAGCTCCACGCCCTGGTGCGTGACAACCCGCAGAGATCGTCTGCCCTTTTTGGCCCCCACAAAAGCTTCGACGAAGTCATTCGCCGGGGAGGCAAGAATGTCCGCGGGCGTTCCTTTTTGGACGAGGGTGGCTCCGGTTTCCAACAAAACCACCTGATCGCCGAGCAAAAAAGCCTCGTCAATGTCGTGGGTCACGAACAACACTGTCCTGGCCAGTTTCTTTTGAAGGGTGAGTAGCTCGTGTTGTAAATCAGAGCGCACCAGGGGGTCCACCGCACCAAACGGTTCGTCCATCAGCAAAATATTGGGATTAATAGCCAGTGCCCGGGCCACCCCCACTCGCTGCTGTTGGCCGCCAGAGAGTTGGCTCGGGTAACGGACCGCCAAAGCGGGGTCTAGCCCGACGGTGGCCATCAACTCTGTAACCAGGCGAAGACGTTCTGCCTTCGGCACTCCACGCAGTTTCGCAACCGTTTGGATGTTCTCACTCACACTCTTGTGCGGCAGAAGTCCACCGCTTTGCATGACGTAGCCAATACTGCGGCGCAGCTCTACCGGGTCTCGATCCCCCACAGGCGTTCCATCGATGAGGACGGTGCCCCTGGTGGGATCCACCATCCGGTTCACCATCCGCAGCAGGGTTGTCTTGCCACAACCGCTGGAGCCCACCAAGACGGTTATCGAACCGGTCGGCACCACCAGAGAAAAATCATCAACAGCGACTGTCCCACCGGGGTATTCCTTGCGCACTCCATCGAACTCAATCACGGCAGTTGCACTCCGAAGGGACTCGCGGGACAGGAAACCCTAGTCAACCAGCACATTCCCCCAAGAACCAACCCTGTGCGGAGATTCTCGCCGAAAACTCAGCCTGTGCCTGAGTTAGTTGACAAGACCCTCCATAGAAAGGCGAGCCATTCTTTTGGCTTCTTCAATGAGTGTCTGGTCTCCCCGGTCGCTGTGCAGGAATGCTCGGGCCAGGAGGGCATCCATTACATCGATTGCTGTCTCGCAGGCGAGACGAGCAGACGAATCCAAGCGAAGGCTCAGAGACTGGTGAATCCAATCCTTGATGACCGTGGCAATTTCTGCGTTGGCGCCACGACCGGAAACCGGCCGGATGTCTAGGACGTCACCCACCCGAAGCGACCGAAATCCCTTTTCTGTGCGAAACATTTCCACCAAGGTGTCAACGACAACGTCGATGACACCTGTCATGGTCTGTGGCTTCGACGAGTTCAACGCAGAATTCAGAGTCCGCTTGACCTGCTCGAGATTTCGTGACGCAACCGCGTGTAAGACGGCGATCCGGTCGGGAAAGTAACGATAGACAGTGCCAATGGAGGCACCCGCACGCTCGGCAACCATTGCAGTGGTTAACTGTTCGTAGCCGTGCTCATGCATTGTGGCTGATGCGGCGTCCAGAAGTGCGTTGACCCTGGCTGTACTGCGGGCTTGCACTGGTTCTACGCGTATAGCCACGTTCAACCCTGGGTTCGGAGGAACCTCAATATCGTTGATGACGATCCCACCCTTTCGATTCATCCCGAAGAATTATTTTTAGAACTCAGCCAGTCCACATTTTTCAAACAATGACACTAAGTTTCACTATTTCATAGTCTCTTGCAGAGTGGACCGTCGATGAGCCTATCCGAGAAATTCAACTGTCTACACGTGGAACACTAACAAGCATGCATAGCGATATCCCTAAAAATTCCACAGAAGAGGCTGGGAAACCCCATCGCGCCTCCCGTATTGAGGATTCCTTCCAAGCCATTCGCGCACGCTGGGCACGACTCCGTGGTCACCGGGAACACGTCATCCCCTTTACCGGGTATGGCTCATTTTCGTGGGTCCGCATTTTGAGCAGAGTTGTGCTTTTAAGAGCAAAAACGACAAAAAGTGGACGTTTAAAAAAAGTTCGAGGTTGGCGCAGTTTTGTTGGCATTCCGGTCGCTGGGGCACGAATGACAGTGACAATCGATAGTCAGGTTTTTGAGGTTCAGGCCGATAGAGGGGGTGTCATTGACACGGTGCTTGCCACCTCTTTGACCCATGGGTGGCACACCGTGACGATGTCAACCACAGAGTCAAGCTCCGTAAGATCCAAAGTTTTCGTCGTGGACCCCACCGCAGCTTTGGGCGTTGTGTGTGACGTTGATGACACCGTCATGGTGACGGCAATCCCGAGGCCATTTCTCGCAGCGTGGAATTCCTTCGTCCGGGACGAACACGCTCGTCGCGCAGTTCCCGGTATGTCCGTGCTGCTTGATCGCTTCCGGCGAGAAAACCCTGGCGCCCCTGTGCTCTATCTCTCCACCGGTGCCTGGAATGTTGCTCCCACCCTGACCAGATTTCTCGGTCGAAACCTTTTTCCCGAGGGGCCACTGCTTCTCACAGACTGGGGACCCACCCCCGACCGATGGTTCCGCAGCGGGCAGGAGCACAAGAAAGCAAGCCTTGCGAGACTGGTCACAGAATTCCCTGAAGTGTCCTGGGTTCTGATTGGCGATGATGGCCAACACGATGAGGAAATCTGCGGAGAGTTCGCAACGAACAACCCTGGGAGGGTCCGCGCTATTGCTATTCGAGAGCTCAGCACACCAGAAGCATTGCTCTCGGGAGGGCGCCACCGGCTCGATCGAACCCGCAATCCGCTAGGCATTCCCTGGGTGTCAGCGCCGAACGGCGCTGGTCTGGCCACAGAACTGCAGACCCTCGGGATTATGCAGAACCTCTGACTGCCAGGCAAAACGATAGGCGCACTAAAATAGAATGGTCCTCATGATGCTCGATAGCGCGTTTGGACAAATTGCTCTGATCCTGCTCGTCGCGGCAGCAGCGGGCTATCTTGCACACCTAGCCAGGCAGCCAGTGTTGGTTGCCTATATTTTTGTGGGAATTCTGCTCGGACCCGCTGTGTTTGGTTTTGTCGCAGCCGACGCAGTCATCGAGGGCCTGGCCAAAGTCGGGATAGCGATTTTGTTGTTCTTGGTGGGCCTCAAATTAGAAATTAGTCTCATCAAGTCCACCGGTGTGGTGGCTCTTTTGACCGGTGTGGGCCAGGTGGTGTTTACCTCCGTGATTGGTTTCTTCATCGTTGTGGCTTTAGGGTTTGATCTAATACCCGCCATCTATATCTCCGTTGCTCTTACCTTCTCCTCCACCATCATCATTGTGAAATTGCTGTCGGATAAACGAGAACTTGACCAACTGCACGGTCGCATCGCCATCGGCTTCTTGATCGTTCAAGACATTCTTGTTGTGGTGGCCATGATCGTTATTGTGACCATCGGCCAGCCGGAGGGTTCCGCAGAAAGCCGAAGCCCCTGGTTGATTCTTCTGGGATCCGCCGTGTTCTTGGCAAGCGTTGCTCTCCTTGCGCGGTTTGTGATTCCCCGAGTGATGGGCTGGCTCGCGAGGAGCACCGAGGTCATGTTGCTCTTTGGCGTCGGCTGGGCGATGTCCTTAGCCGGAATCAGCGAGGCCCTAGGCCTCAGCATGGAGATCGGTGCTTTTGTGGCGGGCGTTGCACTGGCCTCGTCCCCCTACCGCGAGAGCTTGGGCAGCCGGACGGTCAGCCTCAGAGACATCATGATTTTGTTCTTCTTCATTCAACTGGGCGCGTCGTTGACCTTCGACGACGCAGTAAGCCAGCTTCTGCCAGCCCTGATTTTGTCGGTCTTTGTGCTGATCGGAAACCCCCTGATTGTGATGGTCATCATGGGGTTCCTCGGCTATCGAAGCAGGGTGTCCTTCAAGGCCGGATTGGCTGTTGCTCAAATCAGCGAGTTCTCGTTGATCCTGATTGCTCTTGGCTTCTCCTTAGGCCAAGTGGAAAACTCTGTTCTGACCTTGGTAACTCTGGTGGGGGTCATCACCATCACGGTGTCCACATACTTCATCTTGTATTCAGACCAGATTTATGACCGATTCAGTGGCTTCCTCACGTGGTTCGAGTTTCGAACCACCGATGTCTCTACTAGCGAGGACGACATTGCCCACCCCTACGATGCCATTGTGATCGGAGCGGGTCGGTTGGGATCCAGGGTGATTAGCGGACTCCGCGAGAAGAACGCGAACCTCCTTGTGGTGGACACGGATCCGTTGGCACTCACGAGAGTGCGCTCCAAAAGGGTCACCACTCTCTATGGCGATATTTCTGACGCTGACTTCGCCTCTAGTCTTCCCTTGAACGAGGCAGACGCGATTATCTGCACGGTGCAAGAGCGGAGCACCAACCTGGTCTTGCTGGAAACGCTGTCTCGGTTCAAGTTCACGGGCGCTATATGCCTCACCGCCATGGACGAGCAGACCGCTCAGCTTTTCCGGGAAAGACCGGGTGTCACGGTGATCAAGCCATTGAAGATGGCCGCAGCGAGAATCGTCGACAGCTTGCCCGAGCCCAGAGAACGCCCACAAAAGAATTCCCCGCCGAAAGCATAGATACCCCCCGGGGTATTTGCTATAGTGGGGGCCTGCACACCGTTAGGAAAGGTCTTCTCGTGAAGAAACTATTTACAGCCCTGCTCTTGGTTTTCGGCGTCACTTCTGGAGTTGCCGCGTGTGCCCCAGCAGAGCCTGTCGGACTCAGCGACGGAACGGTCATCATTGATGTTCGCACTCCCGCTGAATTCGCCACCGGCCACCTAGAGGGCGCCCTGAACATCGACGTCCAGTCCGCGGATTTTGCCGCCCAGATATCCCAGCTCGATCCAAGCGGTGACTTCTTCGTGTATTGCCGTTCAGGCAACCGCTCTGGCCAGGCAATGTCTCAGATGTCAGCCTTGGGCTTCACCAGCATGATCAATGGTGGCGGCGTTGACGAAGCGAGCCGTTACAGCGGCATCCCCGTCGTCACGAACTAAGCGTGAGTGTGCTCGCTGGCGGTCACGCCGCTAGCGAGCATGTCTCGCACCATCGGAATGACCTGTGTTCCATACATCTCGACACTGTTCATCAGGACCTCGTGGGGCATCGGCCCGGTTGAGTACTTCAGGTCGAAGCGCTGGATCTGAAGGGCTTGCACCGTTCTGGCAATCTTCTTCGCCACAGTTTTTGGTGAACCCACAAACAGCGCTCCGTGCTCAACCTCGTTGAGGAAGTGCTCCTTGGTTTGGGGAGCCCAGCCTCGTTCACGTCCAATCCGGCCAAACATTGCCTCGTAGTGTGGCCACATTTCCTCGATCGCCTGCTCATCCGTGTGTGCAATGTGGCCGGGACAATGCACCCCTATGGGCTGTGTGTCTTTGCCAAGCTGGTCAAGAGCACGGTGATACAAATCAACATAGGGCGCAAACCGCTCAGGTGCTCCACCGATGATGGCGAGCATGAGGGGTAGGCCATAGCCAGCGGCCCGCACAACAGATTCGGGGCTCCCGCCGACTCCCACCCATGTTCGAATAGAGCCAGAGTGCGACTTTGGGTAAACCTCTTGGTTACTCAGAGGCGGGCGAATAGACCCTGACCAGGTCACCGGCGACTCTTTCAAGAGCTCGGAGAAAAGGTTCAATTTCTCTTCGAACAAAACTTGGTAGTCACCGAGCTCATGCCCGAACAGCGGGAACGACTCAGTGAACGAGCCTCGTCCTACAATTATTTCGGCTCGCCCCTGGGAAAGAGCATCCAACGTGGCAAACCGTTGGAACACGCGAATGGGGTCATCCGAGCTCAGCACCGTCACACCCGAGCTCAAAATGATGCGGGACGTCTTCGTTGCGATGCCCGCCAATACAGTTTCGGGTGAGGAAATGGCGAAGTCATCACGGTGGTGTTCGCCCAGCGTAATAGCGTCAACACCGACCTCATCTGCCAAAACAGCTTCGGCCACGACGTTGCGAATCACGTCGGCGTAGGGAAGCGGAATCCCCCTGGAATCGTGGGTCACATCACCGAAGGTGTCGAGTCCTAGCTGAAGGGTGTCCATGTCGATCCTTCGAAGTCTGTACTAGGGGGAGCCGTGCTTCTTGTGGGAAGCGATGGGGAATATAACTCTCGGTGCGGCTTGAGTATTCCCACCCTAGGGTTGCAAACGAAAATGTGTCCAGCCTTCGGCGCTTCTCTCAAACCGAATGCGATCGTGCAACCTCGAGGTTCGTCCCGCCCAGAACTCAACGGCTTCTGGTTCGATGAGAAAACCACCCCATTTTTCAGGCCGCGGAATATCAGGCTGATCAGCGAAACGCTGTTCCATTTCTAATACCTTGTCCTCCAGGGTCTGCCTCGAATCGAGCACCCGAGACTGGTCGCTTGCCCACGCACCAACCTGTGAACCCCGCGGCCTTGAAGAAAAGTACACATCAGACATTTCAGGATCAACCGGGGTCGCGTGCCCATACACAATGACCTGTCTATGTTGCCGGTACCAGGGAAACACCACGGACACCGCTGAGTTGGCCAACAGCGCAAGGCCCTTCCTCGAGCCATAGTCGGTATAGAAATAAAGCCCTAGGTCATCAATCCCGCGCAACAAAACGGTCCTCGAAGAGGGTGCACCGTCGGGGTCAATAGTGGAAAGCACCATCGCGTTTGGCTCATAAACGTCTGATTCATCGGCTTCGGTCACCCACGCCGACAGCTGCTCGAGGGGATCACCCAGCAGGGAACCTTCTTCGAGCGCAATAGATCCGTAATCGCTGCGCTTTTTCAGCGCCTCAGGGATGTTATCGACCATTAGAAGAACCCCGTTTCCGTGGTGGACCTGAGGGGACTCGAACCCCTGACCCCCTGCATGCCATGCAGGTGCGCTACCAGCTGCGCCACAGGCCCCTGTGAAGAACAAATGCCAGCCTACTACAGGCAAGCCCCTGGCTACTCGTCAGTGCCCTCAGGGTTCACCAGCGTCAAAGGAACAACCGGGCAATCTTTCCACAGGCGCTCCAGTTGATAGAACAGGCGCTCTTCCTCGTGGAACACGTGCGCAATCACATCACCAAAATCGAGCAGGACCCAACGGCCTTCACCCCTGCCTTCCTGGCGCAAACGGCGCACCCCACCAGCGCCAAGCTTCTCTTCCATGGCATCGGCGATAGACAAGACCATCCGCTCGTTGCGCGCACTACACAGCAGGAAGATGTCAGCAAGGGGCAAATACGCTGAGACATCCAAAGCGACAATGTCGGTCGCTAATTTATCCGAAGCAGCCTGCGCTGCAATCGCCACCTGAGCGAGAGCCTCAGCACTTGCCGTCATCGAATCACCCCTCTTAGCATCTAGCCCATCACATACGTGAACCACGCCAGCAACAAAAGCCCTACGGCTGCAAGTCCGAGCGCACCAGCCACCAAAATTGTCACGATAGCCGCGGTTCCCCACCGTGCTTTGCGGACCAAAAGAATATCTGTGTCATCACCTTTGCCAGAGACCGCCTGAGATGCGCGAACAGGTTTAGACATGGCGGCTAACTCCCCCGTCACATACGCGTCCATGACCTCGTCGTTATCGGGGGTCGAGTCTAGAAGCGGACCCGAGCCCTGTTCTGAAACCCTCGGAGGCAAGGTGATCTGACCGGTCACAATGACCTCACCTGTGTTACTCAGCGGACTCGTCATGTCGACGAGTGGCGTGCTTGGCAAAATCAAAGAACTGGTTGCCGTGCTGACCTGCCCAACCGTGCGCATGGGCATCGGTGCGGGCGCGGTGTCTGTGGGAACGACCCCAGCCACAAAAGGTTGCGTGAAAACCGGCTGGGTCACCACGGGAGCGCTAAAAACCGGCGGTAGAGGTTCTTGAATCGGCACCGGTTGGGAAAAAGGAGCAGGCGCTACATACGCGCCGGGTGACGACATCTGCTGGTTTTGCTCATCCAGGGCCCGTCGCTCTCTTCTGGACAGGGGTGCCGGGGCTGGTGGCGGCGCAGGAGGCGTTGGTGCTGGGGGCGCCTGATATACCACCGGAGCGGGTTCGCCAGAAGGGGTGGGAGCGATGGAACCGGCTTGCGCCTGTTCTTCGAGCTGACGGAGCTCTCGCCTCGTCATCGGCGGGGAGGGGGGCACGTTCGTCACTCTTCCCTCCGGTATAGGCGATGTTTGGCAATGTATTGAACAACCCCGTCTGGCACTAGGTACCAGACAGAATTTCCAGCGTAGACACGAGCACGACAATCAGTCGAGGAAATGGCAAGGGCTGGAACCTCCAAGACTGTCACAGAGTCTGAAGGAAGGTCCTTTACGCTCAGCTCGTGTCCGGGCCTCGAGACCCCGACAAAGTGCGCAAGCGCAGTGAGTTGAGCGGCATCCTTCCAGGACAGGAACGTCGCTATTGCATCTGCGCCCGTAATGAAGAACAGATCAGCGTCTGGGAACTCTCGACGCATATCCTGCAGGGTGTCAACCGTGTACGTGGTTCCGGGCCGATCGATATCAACGCGGCTCACTCGAAAACGCGGGTTAGACGCCGTAGCAATGACGGTCATCAGGTAGCGGTGCTCTGCCGGGGAAACGTCACCCTTATCGGCTGGTTTTCCAGTGGGAACAAAGACAACTTCATCCAGGTCTAGGGCTACCTGGGCCTCACTCGCTGCCACAAGGTGGCCGTGGTGAATGGGGTCGAACGTGCCACCCATAATCCCAATGCGGGGGGAACGTGTGGAAGACATGTGGCTTAGTGGTGTCCCGCTGAACTGGAGGACGACACCTTCGTGCGATGACGATTGGCCACATTCCGGTAGCTGTAGGTGATGGCACCCAGAGCACCAAAGGCACCCAGGGCTATCAGGCCAAACACAATGGGAGGGAAGATTAGTTCATTAACAACTTCACCGGATGCGAGAATTACCTGCTCAAGCACGATTGTGTGTCCTTTCTAGCGCTTTCACCCTCTAATCTAGTGGCTTAGCCGGCTCTAGGCCGACTCAGGCTCGGGTCTGTCCTGAACCCCGAACAATCCATTTCGTGCTGGTGAGCTCCGGCAAACCCATCGGGCCTCTGGCGTGGAGTTTCTGGGTCGAGATTCCCACCTCGGCCCCAAAACCAAACTCACCGCCATCGGTAAACCTCGTGGAAGCGTTTACCATCACCACTGCAGAGTCGACCTCCTGTAAGAAACGCTCGGCGTTAGCCATGTTCTGGGTCAGGATGGATTCGGTGTGGGAGGTCGAATAGCGGCGAATGTGATCAAGAGCCTCATCCAGTGATTCGACGACCTTCACAGCAAGATCGAGGGAGAGATACTCCCGTTCCCAGTCCTCTTCGGTTGCTGCCGCCATAGTGGGAACACTCTCCAGCGCAATCGGGCAGCCGTGTAACACTACCCCAGACTCGGTCAAGCGCTTGGCCACCGCAGGCACAAAGTCTTTCGCGACAGCCTTGTGCACCAGCAGCGTCTCAAGCGCGTTGCAGACGCTCGGGCGCTGAACCTTGGAGTTGTGCACTATCTCGATAGCAGCGTGCAGATCAGCAGTTCCATCGACAAAAATGTGGACAACGCCAGACCCGGTTTCAATAACCGGAACACTCGAGGTCGTCACTACGGTGTCAATGAGCGACGCAGAGCCCCTGGGAACCAACACGTCGATCAGCCCTCTGGCGTGCATCAGGGCGCTAGCCCCTTCCCTGCCGTAGTCATCAACAGTGGAAATAATCTCAGCCGGAAGCCCCGCACTCCGCAGAGCCTCCTGCATGATCTGAACCAAAACCTCATTACTGCTGAGTGCCGCGGACCCTCCCCGCAACACGACGGCGTTTCCACTCTTCAACGCCAGGGCAGAAATGTCCACCGTCACGTTTGGTCTGGCCTCATAGATGGCACCGATCACGCCAAAGGGAACCCGGACCTGAGTAATGCGAAGTCCGTTCGGGAGTGTCATTCCTCGAACCACATCTCCGACTGGATCAGGCAAAGCACGAATCTGGTCCACCGCATCCGCCAGACCTTCTACCCGCTCCAGGGTGAGCCGCATCCGGTCCTGCAGGCTTCCAGACATCCCTTCAGACACACCACGCTCGATATCGAGGGCGTTCGCAGCGACAATCTCTGGTGCACTGGTCCGAAGTGCCTGTGCAATAGCCCCCAAAGCGCTATCCCTCGTCGTAGCAGAGGCCTTCTGGAGCAGGAGCGAAGCGTCCTTGACGCCTTCCAGGCGCTTAGTCAGCTCTGGGTTGATTGTCGATGCCATGTCCATCACGCCTCTAGTGTAAGTCGGCCGCTTCGAACCAGGTACCCCCAGCTGCCCCTTCTACGACCGCTCCGATTGCATCGGTGGCCGTCAAAAGGGTGGGGATGCCCGCTTGGGTTGCCATCCGGGCGGCACTCACCTTGGTGACCGCTCCGCCTGTGCCCACACTGTTCACCATTGCTGTACCCAGCTCAACATGGCTGAGGTTATCGCCGAAGCGAACAGTGTCAATCCTCTGCGCGCCTGGTTCACTCGGTGGCTTCGTGTAGAGGGCGTCAACGTCGCTGAGCAACACCAACAAATCGGCTCTGACAAGCTCGCTCACCAAAGCGGCGAGACGATCGTTGTCACCAAAGCGAATCTCCTGGGTTGCCACGGTGTCGTTCTCGTTCACAATCGGGACAATTCCAAGCCCCAGCAGGCGCTCCATCGTGCGCAATGCGTTCGTTCGATGGGTGTCATTTTCTAAGTCCCCCACGGTTAAGAGCACCTGACCGGTGATGACAGAGTACTTCTCAAAAAGACCCTGATAGCGGGCCATCAACAGGGTTTGCCCCACCGCCGCAGCAGCCTGCTGCGTGGCGAGGTCTTGTGGCCGATCGGTCAAGTGAAGAAAAGGGGCACCAATAGCAATAGCACCGGACGACACGAGAATGACTTCTCGATCACGGCCTCGCCAGGCAGCCAAAGCGTCCACCAACCCTGACATCTGGTGTTCGCGTTCGCCGCTGATGGAGGAGGAACCAACCTTCACAACAATGCGTTTGGCCGCCAGAATACGATCTCTAGTCGTCATCAGCCCACATTCCTGCCTCTTTTTCCTCTCCCAATTCTTCTCTGGCGCGAGCCTTAGCGTCCATCCGCTCGTGATAACTCTGCTTGCGTTGCGCCCTGGTCGCCCTATTATTCTCCTCCAACCGAGGGTCAGTTCCACGAGGGGCAGCCATTAGTTCTGCAGCACTAGACAGGGTGGGTTCCCAATCAAATACCTGCCCCTTGCCGGCGCCAATAATGACGGCAGCGCCGGGGGTGGCGCCCGCTTCAAAGAGTGCCTCATCAATGCCGATTTTCATCAAGCGATCGGCGAGGAAGCCAATGGCTTCGTCGTTGGTGAAGTCTGTTTGCTCCACCCAGCGCTCCGGCTTCTCTCCGATGATGCGATAGAGCGGGCCTTCTGTTCCGCCCTCGGCTACCACCTGGAACACGGCCTCGTTGACGGCTTTAGGCCTCACCACGATGCGCTTGGGTGTGAGGGCTTCGGTGGCAAGCTTCTGCCGATGCTCGGTAACCAAGCCACCGAGCGAGTACAGCAGCGGTTCGAGCCCCGCTCGAGACACAGCGCTCAGAGAAAAGATGGGGAGACCCCGTGCCTCAAAATCAGCGGTGACCAATTCTGCAAGGTCCTTGGCATCAGGTACGTCGACCTTGTTCAGCACCACAACCTGGGGTCGCTCCAACAACGGCACCTGCTCGGCGTCTAATTCGTAGTTGGCCAGTTCTTCACGGATCACATCAAAATCGCCCAGGGGGTCTCTGCCGGGTTCCAGGGTTGCGCAATCAATAACGTGCACAAGGACCGCGCAGCGCTCCACGTGGCGCAAGAATTCAAGGCCTAGGCCTTTCCCTTCGCTGGCACCGGGGATGAGCCCTGGAACATCTGCCATGGTGAACCGGATGCCACCGGCTTGAACCACCCCCAAGTTGGGGTGCAAGGTGGTGAAGGGGTAATCAGCAATCTTCGGGGTAGCCGCCGATACCGCAGCAATCAGGCTTGATTTGCCGGCACTGGGAAACCCCACCAAAGCGACATCTGCGAGAGTTTTGAGCTCCAGGTGGATCTCAGCCTCACGGCCCCTCGTCCCCAGTAGCGCAAAACCTGGAGCTTTACGGGCACGAGACGCCAACGCCTCGTTACCCAGGCCGCCACGACCGCCAGGAGCAACCAACAGGCTCATGCCGGGCTTATCGAGGTCGGCGATGAGTTCTCCATCAGCCCGCGTCACGACAGTCCCCACCGGAACGGGTAGCACAATATCCGGAGCTGTTTTTCCGTGCCGAGAATCCCCCATGCCGGGGGAACCGTTTTCGCTCGAGCGATGCGGACGGTGGTGATAATCAAGCAGCGTGGTTACCTGAGGGTCAGACAGCAAAATGATGTCGCCACCGTGGCCACCGTTCCCGCCGTCTGGACCACCGAGGGGTTTGAACTTTTCCCGGTGAACCGAAACACAGCCATGGCCTCCATGACCGCCGGTGAGGTGGAGTATGACGCGATCAACGAACGTTGTCATTCTTCCCCCTCGCCTCTTTTTTGTTGCACACTTTTGCCCTGAAAGGCGAAAAGGGCGAGCATACGCTCGCCCCCGCCACTGCTGTGGTGACCCTTAGAGCGCCGTGGCAACCACCGCGACGACCTTGCGGCCACCTTTAGAGCCAAACTTAACTTCGCCAGCCGAGAGCGCGAACAGTGTGTCGTCGTTACCGCGACCCACGTTGTCACCGGGGTGGAAGTGGGTTCCGCGTTGGCGAACGATAATCTCGCCGGCCTTGACGACCTGGCCGCCAAAACGCTTCACACCCAAATACTGTGCGTTGGAGTCGCGACCGTTCCTGGTCGACGATGCACCCTTTTTATGTGCCATGACTGGACCTCTTTACTTCTTCGAGATGGTGGTGATTTGGAGTTTGGTCAACTCAGCCCGGAAACCCTGACGCTTCTTATAACCGGTCTTGTTCTTGAACTTCTGAATCACAATTTTAGGGCCACGCAAATCCTGCAAAACCTCAGCAATGACCGTGACCTTGTCCAATTCATTCTTATCGTGGGTGACAGTGTCACCGTCGACGAAGAGGACGGGAGAAAGGCTCACCGTGTTTTTGGCGTCGGGGACAATGCGATCCACCGTAATGATGGAACCCACTTCAACCTTTTCTTGGCGCCCGCCAGCGCGCACTACCGCATACACCACGATGAAACCTGCCTTGTTACTTAGGAGAAACGGCGCCGAATGGACACTTCAGAAAACTGCGCCAGTGCTTCAGAATAGACCATCTTGGAGGGTCCAGCAACCGCGCGTACCAGAATTACCCGGGGGATTTAGACATCCTGGCTGGTCGCACGCCTGCGACGCTTTGATTCGCCCGGAGCTGTGGGCTCGGGAAGCGCTGTCAGAACCGCGTCCAGGATCTTCGGAACCTCCGAGGTTTCAACCCTGGAAGACCGAGACTTACGCCTGGGCTTCTCGGTGGAGGACTCGCTGTCGGTATCAGTATCGGCGGCAGGTGCCTCGCTCTTGGCTCCCGCACCCACGGTGCTCTTAGCAATCTGAGCAATCGCTAAGCGTGCGTCCTCGGTGATTTGGTGAGGAGCAACAGTCGGGGTTGATGCGGCTGGCTTCTTCCGCCTGGGGCTTGCGTCCACAGCTTTTGATTTACCCACCGGTTCGTGGTGCACAATCAGACCGCGACCCTGACAGACCTCACAGTTTTCACTGAAGGTCTCCAGCAAACCAAGACCGAGCTTCTTTCTGGTCATTTGCACGAGCCCGAGACTGGTGACTTCCGCGACCTGGTGCTTCGTGCGGTCTCGACCCAAGCACTCCATCAGACGCTGCAGCACCATGTCGCGGTTGGACTCTAGGACCATGTCGATGAAGTCGACCACGATGATTCCACCGATGTCGCGCAAACGCAGCTGGCGCACAATTTCTTCGGCCGCTTCGAGGTTGTTCTTGGTGACCGTTTCTTCCAGGTTTCCACCAGAGCCCACAAACTTGCCGGTGTTCACATCGACCACGGTCATAGCTTCGGTGCGATCAATCACGAGTGACCCACCGCTTGGCAACCAGACCTTCCGGTCCAGAGCCTTCGCTATTCCTTCGTTCACCCGGTACTCGATAAACGGATCAGATCCTTCGGAGTATTCCTCGATGCGAGTGATCAGGTCTGGGGCAACCTGAGCGAGATAGTTCTCGATCGTGGTTTTTGCCGTGCCGCCCGAAATCACAATCTTCTGGAAGTCCTCGTTAAAGACGTCTCTGATGATTTTCACCAACAGATCCGGCTCCGAGTGCAGCAGCGCTGGGGCTTGAGCACTTTCAACATGGTGTGAGAGTTCTGCCCACTGAGCCTGCAAGCGCTCAGCATCGGTGGTGAGTTGCTCTTCTGTTGCGCCCTCCGCTGCCGTGCGAACAATCACACCGGCACTTTCCGGGAGAACCTTCTTCAAAATTGTCTTCAAACGTGCACGCTCGGTGTCAGGAAGTTTGCGAGAGATCCCGTTCATGGCGCCACCTGGAACATAGACGAGGTAGCGACCAGGCAAGCTGATCTGGCTTGTCAGCCTGGCGCCCTTGTGACCAATGGGGTCTTTGGTGACCTGGACCAGAACGCTGTCGCCGGTTTTCAATGCCATCTCAATGCGACGAGGGCCGGTGACTCCCGCTTCACCAGCAGAATCCCAGTCCACTTCACCGGAATACAGCACTGCATTTCTGGCTCTGCCAATGTCGACGAATGCTGCCTCCATGCTGGGCAACACATTTTGAACACGTCCCAAATAGACATTGCCAATCAGGCTGGACTCTTCTGAGCGAGCAACGTAGTGCTCGACAACCACACCGTCTTCCAGAACAGCAATCTGAGTGCGCTCTGTGGTTTCCCGGACAACCATGACCCGGTCGACGCTTTCACGCCGGGCTAAGAATTCTGACTCGGTGACACTCTGGCGACGCCTAGATCCATCACGGCCATCTCGACGACGCTGACGTTTTGCTTCAAGTCTGGTTGAGCCTCGAACCTTTTGCGGGTTGCTGGCTTCGCTCGTCTGGCTCTTGGATGGCTTCGTCTCTGTGTCCGTTTGACTCACTCGGCCCGCGCGCGAGCGGCGGCGCACGACGCGCTCGCCTTCTTCTGGCTCAACACCGGGTTTCCACGCAGGGAACAAACTGGGATCAGGCGCCTGGAAAATCAGGGCCGTTGGAGACGACGCGACCAGCTTGGGGGCCACTGGGGCTTTGTCTGCTGTCGCCTTCTTCAAAGCGGCGGCCTTCGGCTCCGCTTTCTTTGCCGGCGCCTTGGCTGCGGGCTTCTTCTGCGCTACTGGTGTAACAGCCTTAGAGCGAGTAGCGGCTCGTGTTGGCTTTTTTTCTTCGGAAGGATCGGCGTCTTTTTTTGTTCGTGTCACCATTTCTGGTGTGCTCCTTACGGTTCCACGCCTACTGCGGCGGGAACGCATCACGCTTAAGCAACGCGTTTGTCACGCATTCAAAAACTTGGGTTGGTGGGTTTTATCCCGTATTCGAGTCGGTGACTCGAGAAATCTGTTGGTGGCTTCCTCGCTGATGCAACGAAGCGCGTAGTTCCAAGTATCGCACACGCTCACCTTTTTCATGCGGTGAGGTGTCATAATCGGGCCATGAACCTCCCCACCAAACGCTCACACGGTATGGCCCTTTACCTCCTGCTGAGCGGGCTGGGGTCCTGGTTTGCTGCCTTCACGCTGGCCCGTGAGGGATATCTTTTGGCGAAGACTGGCGCAACTCCAAGTTGCAATATCAACCCGTTCTTCTCCTGCGGAAGCGTCATGGAGAGCCCCCAAGCAACCGTGTTCTTTGATGCGCCGAACCAGCTCTACGGAGTGGCTGGGTTCATGCTCGTTGCCACCATCGGAGCCGCCATGCTCGCTGGCGCCACCATGCGTCGGTGGTTCTGGGTTGCCCTCACGTTGGGCCTTTTTGCCGCGTATTTCTGGCTGATGTGGATGTTTGTGCAAGCCGTCTTCGTGATCGGCTTCCTGTGTCTCTACTGCATGGTGGTGTGGGCCATCCACATACCGCTGTGGTGGATCTTCCTGCCCTGGGCAATGAAACAAGGAATGCTGGGGTCATCAGCTGGAATCAGAAAAGCCGGGGCCGCCTGGCTCCCCTACACCTGGATTGTGATTGTGATCAACTACGCCGTGATCGGCTTAGCCATTTTAATCCAGTTCCCGCTGTTATTCCCGTTCTAACGAGCGCTAAACCACAGAGCGATTTCACGCTGCGCGGTCTCGGGAGAATCGCTGGCGTGAATGAGGTTCTGCTGGACTGGCAAACCCCAGTCTCTGCCTAAGTCACCTCGAATAGTGCCAGGCGCTGCCGTGGTTGGGTCAGTGGCTCCGCACAAAGAGCGGACCCCTTCGATAACGCGGTGGCCGGCGATGCGCAAGGCAACGACCGGGCCGGATTCCATGAAGTTCACGAGAGGTTCATAGAAGGGCTTGCCCTCGTGCTCGGCGTAGTGCTTGGCCAGCAAGTCTCGGTGTGGCTCAACCATGCGGATGTCGACCAACTGATAGCCCTTGGCTTCAATCCGGGAGAGGATTTCCCCGCTGAGATTACGGGCAACGCCATCTGGCTTAATCAACACCAGTGTTTCTTCTACGCCGGACATGAGACTGCCTTTCGTTGGTTCTTCTGGCTAAAGCTTAGCTGGGGTCACCTGCTGGGCCACGATCGAGCACCGGGCCTCGGAGTGCTCCAAATATCCAAAAACCAACACCCACCAGGGCGCCGAGACCAATCACTACGTCCCAGGCAAACGACCCCAGAAGCGCCAGTTGAACCACATGACCCACCCATTGACCCACCCGATAGTGAACGGCACGATACAGCAACACCAAAACAATCAAGGCTATGACAGCTCCGATTGCCACCACGCCCCCGGAATAGATGCCTAGGCCATTGAGCGCAAGGGCTCCAAAAAAAACGATCGCCATCTCTATTCCCAGCGCAATCTGTAACAGCGACTCAGTGGCGCTCTTTGCTGGTTTGTCTGCCATTAGCTAGCTCCCTCGGTTACCTCTGCGACCAGGGTGATGGAGCCAGTCACAATGACCCCGCCGTCGCTCCCCGCCAAGTCAAGAGCTCTCGCTAAGGCGTCATCAGATATCGCTCGGGAGTCCACCCGGTCCGGCCCAGCAATGGCGGACACCGCATCCGCTAAGTCAGCCACTGAAATGGCCCGGTCAGATTGGGACTGGGTCACCACAAAGTGATTTACCACCGGATCGAGTGCTTCGATAATCCCGACAACATCTTTCCCTGCCAACACCCCCACCACACAAATCAAACGGTCAAAGCTAAACGACGTCATCAATGCTCGGGTGAGAGCTTCTGCTCCGTGCGGGTTGTGAGCGGCGTCGACGATGACCGTGGGATTGCGGGAGATGATCTGCAACCGGCCGGGACTGCTCGCTAAGGCAATTCCCTCCTCGACAATTTCAGCGCCCAGTTTTTGTTCACCATTCCCTAAAAACGATTCCACTGCGGCTAGTGCGACGGCGGCGTTCGTTGCCTGGTGGTCGCCCATCAGGGGTAAGAACATGTCCCGATACTCTCCAGCAAGCCCGGAGACGCTGATGAGTTGCCCGCCCACAGCGGGCTGCACATCAGTCAGAGAAAAGTCTCTGCCCAGAGCGCTCAAAGGTGCTTCGTCCCTCTTGCACGCGACGATGATTTCATTCCAGGCTTCGCTGGTCTGTTCAGCAGAGACAACGCGCGTGGCGGGCTTGATGATGCCCGCTTTGGTCCGGGCAATTTCACCAATTGTGTACCCCAACTGCTCCATGTGATCAAGAGCAATGGGCGTGAGAACAGCGACATCGGCGTTTGCAACATTGGTGGCATCCCATTCGCCCCCCATCCCACACTCAATCACCGCAACATCGACTGGCGCATCAGCAAAGGCTGCAAATCCCAGCACTGTCAGAGCCTCGAAATAGGTCAGTGGTGCACGGCCGTCGGCCACGAGTTCTGCATCGACCATGGCAATAAACGGCTCAACATCGGCCCAGTTGTCGCACAGCATCCGATCGCTGATGGGTTCCCCGTCAATCACCATGCGCTCGTTCACCCGGTGCAGGTGGGGAGACGTCATCAAGCCTGTGCGCAACCCGTGGGCTCGAAGCAGGCTTTCGATAATTCTGGCTGTCGAGGTCTTTCCGTTGGTGCCCGCTAAGTGGATGACCCCATACATCTGTTGCGGGTCGCCCATCAGGTCCAACACCCACCTGGTTGCATCGAGCCGTTTTTCTGGCTTAGCTTCACCGATTCTGTTTTTTAGCGCTTCAAAGACCAGATCAGCATCTCTGCGGTCGGCATCAAAAGCGGATTCAGAGCTCACGTGCGGAGACTTTCACGGTTATCTGAGAATTGTCTCCCACGGCCAGGACATTGGCCGTGGGATCAAGAGCGGTGATGGTCACATCCAGAGCGAGTGTTTCTGCCTGGATCAGCTCCTGGTGGAGTGAAATCGCTGCACGAGCCGCGTCATCCGCCCCGATAACAAGGCTGATTCGATCAGAAACATCGAGACCCGCGTTCTTGCGCTCTTGTTGAACCCAGCGGATCACGTCGCGGGCTAGGCCTTCACTCTGCAGCTCTTCAGTGAGGGTTGTGTCTAAGACAACAAAACCACCGTGGTCTAAGAACTGGACCGCTTGGTCCGCGTTTACAGACGTAAGCTCCAGGTCGTATTCCCCGGGCTCTAGGCGAATGTCTCCGACAGTGACGACGCCGTCGACCTCACTCCAGTTTCCGGCCTTGGCGCCCTGAATCACGGCTTGGACTTGTCCGCCCAATCGGGGGCCAAGGACACGAGCGTTCGGCAGCAGCTTTTGCCCGATGCCAAAGCTCTGCACGCTCTGGTCATCCAGAGTGACCGAGTGGACCTGTTTGACATTGAGCTCCTCGGCGATGATGTCGACAAACCCGGTCATCACACCTGCCACCGGGCTTGCGATGGTGAGTGACGCCAGCGGGAGCCTCACTCGAAGACCGTGGGCCTTGCGAAGAGCAAGGCCTGCTGAGGCCACGTCTCGCACAGCATCCATGGCTCGGACCAGTTCTGGATCCGCGGGGAAGTCTTTGGCCTCTGGCCAGTTTTGGAGGTGGACACTATCCCCACCGGTGATGCCTCGCCAGACTTCTTCGGTCACCAAAGGAGCGAGCGGAGCGGCCACCCGCGAGAGCGTCTCTAAAACGGTGTAGAGGGTGTCGAGGGCATCAGTGTCATTGCCCTCCCAGAAACGATCACGGCTGCGACGGACATACCAGTTGGTCAAAACATCGGTGAAATCCCTGATCGCCTGAGCGGCCAGTGGGCTATCGAGAGCCTCGAACTGCTCGGTCGTGGTCTCAATAAACTCTCGAAGCTTCGCAAGAATGTAGCGATCGAGCACGTGAGGTGAGTCGGTTCGCCAGGTCGGCTGGTGGTCACCGATATAAAGCGACAGGAAGTAATACGTGCTCCAATAGGGCAGCAGGAACTGCCGGACGCCCTCCCGGATTCCCTCCTCTGTCACTACGAGGTTGCCGCCTCGAATCACGGAGCTCGACATCAGGAACCAGCGCATGGCGTCAGCCCCGTCTCGATCAAAGACCTCCGAGACATCCGGATAGTTCTGCAGGCTCTTCGACATCTTGTTGCCATCGGAGCCCAACACAATTCCGTGCGAAATCACCTGAGAAAAAGCGGGTCGGTCAAACAAGGCCGTGGCCAAAACGTGCATCGTATAGAACCAGCCACGGGTTTGACCGATGTATTCCACAATGAAATCAGCGGGGTTGTGGGAATCAAACCATTCCCGGTTTTCAAACGGATAGTGCACCTGAGCAAACGGCATCGATCCAGAATCAAACCAAACGTCCAAGACGTCGGGAATCCGACGCATCATGGACTGACCCGTTGGATCATCGGGGTTTTGGCGAACCAGGTCATCAATCACCGGTCGGTGCAGGTCATCGGGGCGAGTCCCAAAGTCTTTCTCTAGCTCATCCAACGAGCCATAGACATCGATTCTCGGGTAGTCGGGGTTATCGCTCTTCCACACCGGGATCGGAGATCCCCAGTAGCGGTTTCTTGAAATGGACCAGTCCCTGGCGTTGGAAAGCCATTTACCAAACTGGCCGTCTTTGACGTTGGCAGGAACCCAGTTGATGTCTTGGTTTAGCCCCACCATCCGGTCACGAATCTTTGTCACCCGAACAAACCAACTCGAGACCGCTTTATAAATCAAGGGTGTACGACAACGCCAACAGTGCGGGTAGGAGTGCTGGTAGGAACGCTCGGCAAACAAACGACCTGAGTCTTTCAGCAACCCCACCAGAGTTTTATTGGCATCAAAGACCTGCATCCCTGTGACATCGCTCACTTGGTCTAAGAATCGACCGGCGTCATCCACCGAAATGACGACGGGAATTCCAGCCTCAGCACAGGTCACCTGGTCGTCTTCACCATAAGCAGGAGCCTGGTGCACGATGCCGGTGCCCTCCCCGGTTTGGACGTAGTCTGCGACCAACACCTGCCAGGCATGGGCCATCCCCCACTGCTCCCGATCGGCGTAGTAGTCAAACACTCGCTCGTATTCGATGCCACCCAATTCGCTACCGGGAAGCTCACGGGTGATTGCGGCAAGCGCCACCGAAGCGTCCTCGTATCCCAATGCCGCAACGTACTGGCTGATGGTGTCTTTGGCCAAGAGATAAGACGCTTCAGGGGAACTGCTGGTCGGGCCAGCAGGAACAAGCGCATACACAATCTCTGGCCCAACGGCCAGGGCAGCATTGGTCGGCAGGGTCCAGGGTGTGGTAGTCCACGCGAGAGCGTTGACTCCTGCGAGACCAAGTTTCTCAGCGCCTGGTCCCACTAAGGGGAACGTCACGGTGACAGACTGGTCTTGCCTCGACTGATAGACGTCATCGTCCATCCGGAGCTCGTGGTTACTCAGCGGTGTTTGATCGCGCCAGCAATAGGGCAGCACGCGATAACCCTCATAGGCCAGGCCCTTGTCATAGAGCTGCTTGAACGCCCAGATGACACTCTCCATGAAGGTCGGATCCAGTGTCTTGTAATCGTTCTCGAAATCGACCCAACGAGCTTGGCGAGTGACGTATTCTTCCCACTCCTTCGTATACCGAAGGACAGAATCTTTGGCAGCCTGGTTAAACGCTGCAATGCCCATTTCTTCGATTTGGCTTTTGTCGGTAATGCCCAATTGACGTTCTGCTTCGAGCTCGGCGGGCAGACCGTGGGTGTCCCACCCGAACCGACGGTGCACCTGCTTGCCACGCATGGTGTGGAAGCGGGGAAAAATGTCCTTGGCGTACCCCGTCAGTAGGTGGCCATAGTGCGGCAGGCCATTGGCAAACGGAGGGCCATCATAGAAAACCCACTCTTCACAGCCATCTCGGTTGGCCACAGAGCGGCGGAAGGTGTCGTTTTCTTTCCAGTGCTTCAGCGCATCAACTTCGATGGCAGGGAAGGAGGGGCTTGGCTCAACGCCTGCGGAATCCCGGTGGCGGGGGAAAGTCATATCTGCTCCCTGACAATGCTGTGCGGTGGATTAGGGCTACGAGGACGAAGGATTGTCTCCCCCGCGGTACCACCCCGCTTGCCCGCGTTGCCGCGGGCCACTCATTGTCAGGCGATTTCGGGCCTTACCCGACTGGTTCTACTGAGAGCCTTCGCCCCGTTCTGCCAGTGGCTCCCCGGTGATAGCCGGATCACAACCTCAGTGAGCAGTCTAGAACATCGAGCAGGTGAAGCGCTTACGAAGCAAGCTCGGGGGCAACTGATTCAAAGAGCCTGAGATAGTCCCTCGGGTCTCCCCTGGACACCCCGGCACCTGCCCACTGCAACGCCGCCTGCACGATGGCCCCGGTCACAATCCACACCCGATCAGGTGCCACAGCTGCTTTCTCGAGAATGGATGCAAGCTGCACCACCCGCTTACCTGCATCCGCAGCCAGCTCGTCGCCGGCATCGAGGGCGTCTGCGTGAGAGGCAATCAGGGGAGGAAATCCGCTCGCCATGTCCTTGGTCACCACGCCAAGAGCCTGGGCAATCGTGGAACGATTTGCGATAGCGGTCTCGAGGCTCCCCAGCGCAGCATCAACGCTCAACCACAAGACATCAGACTTCGAGGGGAAGTAATTAAAGAAGGTGGCCCGGGATACTCCGGCACGCTGCGTGATCTGTTCGATCGTGGTCTGGTGGTAGCCCTGCTCGAGAAAGAGTTCTGTGGCCGCTTCCTCCAGCACGAGCGCAGAGGAGCTCCGTGGTCTCCCGCGTTGGTCGTTTGCCATATGTCCTCTATAGTTATGACGAGTATTTTTATACTCCGTCTAAATATTACCTTGTTGCCTCCGAAAGGGTTACCGTGTCCGGAACTGCTACCACCCCCATTTCTGCAAAGCAATCGCGCAAGGTCGCAGTCGCTTCCTTCGTCGGAACAGCGCTTGAGTCCTATGACCAGTACGTATATGCGTGGCTGGCAGCCCTGTTTGTGGGCACCTTGTTCTTCGAACCCCTAGGCCCGGTGGGAGGAGTCTTGGCATCGTTTGCCACCTTCGCCGTGACCTTCTTTGTGCGGCCATTGGGCGCCATCTACTTTGGCCACTTAGGTGACCGTATGGGGCGGCGTACTACCCTGCTCATCACTATTGTCCTGATGGGTGTTGCCACCGGCCTGATCGGTGTCCTCCCTACCTACGAGCAAGCCGGGTGGCTGGGTGCCGTCGCACTGGTGATCTTGCGCCTAGCTCAGGGGCTTTCACTCGGTGGGGAATGGGGTGGGGCTGTGGCATTGACCACAGAACACGCCTCTCCCAAGAACCGTCACTTCTTTGCATCTCTGGTGCAGTTGGGGTCCCCGGTAGGGTCGATTTTGTCGAACGCCATTTGGCTGGTGCTGTTCATCACCTTGCCTTTCGAAGAGATTCTCGCGTGGGCATGGCGAATCCCGCTGCTCACTGCATTCCCGCTGCTGTTGATTGCTCTGTATTTGCGGTGGTCGATCGATGAGACCCCCGTGTTCAAAGAGATGCTCGCAAAAAATCGCGTGGTTCGTTACCCCTTCTTGGAGGTCATCAAGAAGGCGCCGTTTGCGGTCTTGATTGCGGTGGGAGGCGCGTTGCTCGGACACGGCTCCTACACACTGATGAATACCTACACCACCAACTACGGCGTAGAGGTCTTGGGCTATCAGCCGATGGAGTTCACCCTCGCGCTCACCATTGGAAGCGTGCTGCAACTGATCACTATTCCGACCTTCGGGTGGCTTGCCAACAAATATGGTTCGGCACGGATTGTCGCCTGGGGAGCACTAGGAACCATGCTGGTGGCGTTCCCTTTGTATTGGATCATCCTCGACGCCACCTTCATCGTCTTGGTCATCATCATGGTGGTCGGTGGAATTCTGCCAACAGCATCGTGGGCGGCTCTCGGGGGAATGATGAGCGACCTCTTTGACGAGCAGGCTCGGTACACAGCTCTTGCCTTCTCCTACAACGTGGGAGCGTCCATCGCTGCAACCCTGCCGTTCTTCTTGACCCTGATGCGCGTCGCAACAGACAACGCGTGGTGGCACCCCGGCATCGTCCTCGCTGCGCTATCGGCCATCACCCTGCTCTCAGCAATGGTGGCCATACGGATCGGCGTGAACCGCTTCGAACCGGTCTATCAGCGAACCAGCTGACCCAAGCCAGGACCAAACCCCGTGGGGATCTCGAAAGAGGCCTCCGCGGGGTTTGTTTTGTAGCATGGGCTAAGCACGTACACCAAGGCACATGTGACACGGTGCCGCCTATTGCGAAAAGAGTCCCCATGGCCAAAACCATTCCTGACAAACCGCAGCTTGAGGGGCTCGAGGACACCTGGGGTGTTGCGTGGGAAAAACAGGGAACCTATCGCTTTGATAAGGCCCACGCCCTTGCCGCGGGCAAGGAGCGAGTATTTTCCATTGACACTCCCCCGCCGACAGCCTCTGGCTCCCTGCACATCGGCCATGTTTTTAGCTACACACACATGGATTTACAAGCCCGCTACCAAAGAATGCAGGGCAAGCACATCTTCTATCCGATGGGCTGGGATGACAATGGTCTGCCCACCGAGCGTCGGGTTCAAAACTATTACGGGGTTCGATGTGACCCCTCGTTGCCCTATGACGATGGGTTCACGCCGCCGCTCGAAGCCGGCGCAACCGCGGATGGTTCCAAAGCGGGAGACCAGATTCCGATTAGCCGCCGAAACTTCATCGAGCTCTGCGAAAGACTCACCGTAGAGGACGAGAAGCAGTTTGAAGACCTGTGGCGAAGCCTCGGGCTCAGCGTCGACTGGACTCTCACCTACCGGACGATTGATGACCACTCTCAGCGCGTGGCTCAACGAGCTTTTCTGCGGAACCTAGCTCGCGGCGAGGCATACCAGTCCGATGCCCCTACCCTCTGGGACATCACCTTCCGCACAGCTGTCGCACAAGCAGAGCTCGAGGATCGAGAACAGCCCTCCGCCCTTCACCACGTGAAATTCCACGGCACGGCAGGGTCGGATGTGACAATCGTCACCACCCGACCCGAGCTCATTCCAGCGTGCGTGGCTTTGGTCGCGCACCCGGATGACCCCAGGTACCAGAAGCTCTTTGGCACCACCGTCACCTCTCCGCTGTTTGGTGTTGAGGTCCCGATCCTCGCGCACCACCTTGCGCAGCAAGACAAGGGAACCGGTATCGCAATGGTGTGTACATTCGGTGACGTCACCGACGTGATCTGGTGGAGAGAGCTCTCCCTCGACACCAAACCCATCATCGGACGAGACGGGCGCATCCTGCCAGACACCCCTGCATGGCTTGATACCCCCGAGGCACAGGCGCACTGGGCGGACCTGGTCGGCAAGACCATGTTCTCGGCTAAAGCGACCGTCGTCGACAAGCTCAAAGAATCAGGCGACCTCCTGAAAGACCCTGAACCGATCACGCACCCCGTCAAGTTTTTTGAAAAAGGCGACAAACCACTCGAAATTGTGACAACCCGCCAGTGGTATATCCGAAACGGCGCCAAAGACGAAGACTTGAAAGCCCGGCTGCTGCAGCGGGGTAAAGACGTGGCATTCCACCCGGATTTCATGCGAGTTCGCTACGAAAACTGGGTCGGTGGACTCTCCGGTGACTGGCTCATTTCAAGGCAGCGCTTCTTTGGTGTCCCCCTCCCCGTCTGGTACCGATTGGATGGCGAGGGCGAGGTAATCGAAGGAGACATCATCGTCCCCGATGAGGCAACCCTTCCGGTGGACCCCTCCACGGACATTCCTCCCGGTTTTACGGAGGACCAGCGGGGTGTTCCAGGCGGTTTCCTCGGTGAAGTCGACATCATGGACACCTGGGCAACCAGTAGCCTCACCCCGCAGCTCGCTGGTGGCTGGGAAGTTGACCCCGAACTATTTGGACTGGTCTTCCCCTATGACCTGCGCAGCCAGGGCCAAGACATCATTCGAACCTGGCTGTTTTCCACCATGCTCCGAGCGGAGCTTGAGCACGGAACGATTCCCTGGAAGAACGCGGGGATCTCTGGATTCATCGTCGACCCTGATCGCAAGAAAATGTCTAAGTCAAAGGGCAACGTGGTTACCCCACAAACCATGCTCGAAGCCCACGGTTCAGACGCGGTTCGATACTGGGCCGCCTCCTCCAAGCTCGGAACGGATGCCGCCTTCGATCCAGAAAACCCTAAGCAGACCAAAATTGGCAGGCGCCTTGCCATCAAGGTTCTGAATGCCGCAAAGTTTGTATATAGCTTCGAAGGGGACTCGGGCGACGTCACTGAGCCACTCGATCAAGACATGCTGCACGAGCTTGTGTCAGTGGTGAGAGCAGCGACAGCAGCGTATGAAGCGTATGACCACCAGCGGGCTCTAGAAGTGGCAGAAACCTTCTTCTGGACATTCACCGATGACTTTGTGGAGCTGGTCAAAGAGCGCGCCTATACCGGTGAGGGTCAGTCCCGCACTAGCGCGCTCACGGCACTGCGCGTTGCCATGAACACCATGGTGCGCTTGTTTGCGCCCGTTATTCCCTTTGCAACAGAAGAGGTCTGGTCGTGGATGAACGAGGGCAGCGTGCACCTCGCCTCCTGGCCCACAGAGGCAGAGTTACCCATTTCGCCAGAGGATTCCAGGAGCCACGGGCTCCTGCGGCTCGCCAGTGAGGCGCTAATTACGATCAGGCGAGCGAAGACCGACCGCCAGGTTGCTCAAAAGACGACGGCCCTCACCGCAACACTGACCGGTCCACCGGCTTTGAATCTGGTCTCGGGGGATCTGAAATCAGTCGGCAAAATTCAATCCCTCACTCTCGAAGAGGGTGACACAATAGAATTGATGGACATCGTGATGGAAGAAGCAGATGCCTAGTGGCAGCGTGGCTTTCAGTGTGAGACCGATTGCGGAAGCCGATCGGTCCGAGTGGGAAGAGCTGTTTGTGGCCTATGGCGTCTTTTATGAAACCTCCTTTACCCCCGAGGTTTTAGAAGGCGTGTGGCACTGGCTGATGGATGAGGCTCACCCAGTTTCAGGCTTTGTTGCCGCACAGGAGAACACCCTCGTGGGCTTTGCCCACCTGAGGGAAACCCCGGATACCTTTGAGGCGGCCTCCTCCTGGTTCCTCGATGATCTCTACACACGACCTGAAGCCAGAGGCCACGGAGTGGCCAGGGCTTTGATTCAGGCTCTCTCCGAGCATGCCGCTTCACACGGTGGTGGCACCATCCGGTGGATTACGGCCTCTGATAACACCACGGCTCAGGGTCTCTATGACCACCTTGCGAATCGGACTTCGTGGGTCATGTATGAAAAGGAAGCAGGAAGCTAATGCAACTCGGATCTCGTTTTTCGGTGGGCCAAGCTCCCGCATCGCTGCCGGTGGATATGCGTGACCAGATTGCCGCTGTGGAGAGTGAGCTGGGCGAGCAGGAAAGAGCCACTCTGCGATGGACCCTCACCTGGCTCGAAGGTCGGCCCATCGTAGAGCTTGATAACGGCGTAACTCTGGGGGGATCACGCCACTAACTAGGCGGACTTTTCGCGCCTAGCTTCTGCTTTTGGCACGATGGTCGGTGCAGCGTTTTTCAACACTGCATCCCGAGTGATGACAACCCGATCGATTCCCTCTGTCGAGGGGACTTCAAACATGACGGGGCCCAACACTTCTTCCAAGATGGCCCGGAGCCCCCTGGCACCCGTCTGGCGAACCGAGGCAAGGGCTGCTATTTCTTCCAGGGCATCGGTTTCGAATTCGAGCTGAACGCCATCCAGCACGAACATGCGCTGATACTGCTTGATGAGTGCGTTCTTCGGCGTGGTCAAAATATCTATCAGTGCGGATTGATCCAAAGGAGCCACCGTGGTCACAACCGGCAGCCGACCAATAAACTCAGGAATCAAACCAAACTTGTGCAGGTCTTCGGGTAGGACCTCGCTGTAGAGATTTTCATTGGCATTCTTTAGGTGCAACGGGGCGCCAAAACCAATACCGTGGCGACCCACTCGTTGAGAAATGATTTCCTCAAGACCCGCAAAGGCTCCTGCGACAATAAACAAGACGTTCGTGGTGTCTATTTGGATGAACTCCTGCTGCGGGTGCTTGCGGCCACCCTGAGGCGGAACCGCTGCAACAGTGCCCTCAAGAATTTTGAGGAGAGCCTGCTGAACGCCTTCGCCCGATACGTCTCTGGTAATGGAGGGGTTCTCTGCCTTTCGCGCAATCTTGTCGATCTCGTCGATATAGATGATGCCCGTTTCTGCGCGCTTGACGTCATAGTCAGCGGCTTGAATCAGCTTCAACAGGATGTTTTCAACATCCTCACCGACATAGCCGGCTTCGGTCAGCGCAGTCGCATCCGCCACAGCAAAGGGAACGTTGAGCCGCTTAGCCAGAGTCTGCGCCAAATACGTTTTGCCGCAGCCGGTCGGGCCGATCAGAAGAATGTTGCTCTTTTGAATATCGATGTCATCGGGATTATCGCTTGACCCTGCGCCCTCGATTGCCCGCACTCGCTTGTAGTGGTTGTAAACAGCAACAGAGAGCGAACGCTTCGCGTCCTCCTGGCCGATCACGTATTCCCCTAGGAAGTCATAGATTTCCTTGGGTTTGGGCAATTCAAAATCAGCGGTGGCTGCGACCTTGTGCTCAGACTGACGCTCGTCGATAATTTCGTTACACAGCTCGACGCACTCGTCACAGATGTACACACCGGGTCCAGCAATTAACTGTTGGACCTGTTTTTGGCTCTTTCCACAAAATGAGCACTTTAAGAGCTCGCCCGATTCTCCGGTTCGCGCCATCGGTCAACCTCCCTCGATGTGGTGAGCAACACCTTGGAGCCTACCCGCGAAAGCACGGGCTTTCTGGACATTCCACAGCAAAGACCAGGCGTGGCGGGAGATACAGTGGATGGGTATAAACACAAGAAAGCAACCATGAAATCAGCACGCTGGACGGGTCTTAGCCTCGGCTTTGTCATTGTGGGGCTGTGTGTTGCGACCCCCGCTTATGCTCACAACCAAGTTGTGTCGCTCTCCCCCGAAGCCAACTCCACGCTCACGACAAGTCCCGTTTCCATCAGCGTCACGACCGGTGACGAACTGTTAGACCTGGGCGGAGCCGGGCGAGGCTTCGCCGTCGCTGTCACCGACTCCAGTGGCCTGTTTTACGGGGATGGATGCGTCAGCGTCGAAGGTGGCACTATGACCTCTGTGGTTGACCTTGGTGAACAGGGCACGTACACAATTACCTACCAATACGTTTCAGCCGATGGCCACAGCCTTTCCGATCGCTACACCGTTCGCTTTGAACCCACCGGCTCCCACACCCCGTCCGTGGGGCACCACGAGGCTCCGGTTTGTGGTGAAGACCCCCTGGTCAAAGTGGAGTCCACTACCAACGCTGCCCCAGAACCAGTCACGGACCCAGCCCCCGAGGAAACCCAGCAGCCCAACACCGGCCTTGTGGTCGCAAGCTTAGGTGTCGCAGTTCTCGCCATCGCAGCGCTCATCACGCTTCTTCGGCGGGGGAAATCACGCTCTTAGCCCGCGGGAACGGCCTCGGGGCCTTTCAGCACAGCGGTGATGTTCTTGCGGGACGTTAAGACCTGGTCAATGAGCCCGTACTCAAGAGCTTCATCAGCGGTCAAAATCTTGTCCCGGTCGATGTCGCGATTAACTTCTTCTGGAGTTTTCTTGGAGTGCTTGGACAGTGTGCCTTCGAGCCACTCCCGCAAGCGAGCAATTTCTTTGGCCTGAATCTCGATATCGGAGGCCTGGCCGCGGCCAGCCTCACCCATCATGGGTTGGTGAATCAAGATGCGAGCGTTTGGCAAAGCCAACCGCTTTCCTGGTTCTCCACCGGCGAGAATCACGGCTGCGGCAGATGCTGCTTGGCCGAGGACGACGGTCTGAATCTGCGGGCGAACGTATTGCATGGTGTCGTAGATGGCTGTCATCGCGGTGAAGGAACCACCGGGAGAGTTGATATACATCACAATGTCGCGATCCGGGTCTTGGCTTTCCAAGACCAGCAGCTGTGCCATCACGTCATCAGCCGAAGCGTCGTCGATCTGAACACCGAGGAAGACAATGCGGTCTTCAAACAACTTGGCGTAGGGGTCTTGGCGCTTGAAACCGTAACTGGTGCGCTCTTCGAAGCTTGGCAGGATGTAGCGACCCTCGGGCATGGAGGCGCTGAGCATCGATTCAGGTAGTCGGTTCATCACGATTTCCCTCGCCTACTTTTTCTTGGCCGGTTCGGTTCCGCCGCCACCGACAACGTCGCTGGCTGAGGCGCGAATGTGGTCTACAAATCCGTACTCGAGTGCTTGATCGGCGGTAAACCAGCGATCGCGGTCACCGTCTTCCATAATCTGATCAACAGTCTTGCCGGTCGCCTCGGCCGTTATTTGGGCCAAGCGCTTCTTCATGTCGTTGATCAGGTGGGCCTGGGTTTGAATATCGCTCGCGGTTCCACCGAAACCACCGTGGGGCTGGTGCAACAGGACACGAGCGTTCGGGGTGATGTAACGCTTGCCTTTGGTTCCCGCAGTGAGGAGCAGTTGGCCCATCGAAGCAGCCATACCGATACCGACGGTCACAATGTCATTGGGCACAAACTGCATGGTGTCGTAGATAGCCATGCCCGCGGTGATAGAGCCACCGGGAGAGTTGATGTAGAGGTAGATGTCGAGCTCAGGGTCTTCTGCTGCCAGCAATAAAAGTTTGGCGGCAATCTCGTTCGCGTTGTCGTCGCGAACTTCGGAACCCAACCAAATAATGCGGTCCTTGAGCAGCCGGTCAAAAACATTCGGCTGCATCATCGAGTCTGCCATCGTCACAGTGCTGTTCTCCTCACGAGCTTCAAAGCTGATGGTTCGACACTACCCGCCAGGCGACACGCATCGTGGCAGTGTTCGCCCTCGGCAGAGTGTGGCTAGTGGTCGTGATCGTGGTCGTTCTCGACATTGTCGGCCATGGCCTGCGCTACTGCCTGCTCGACAGGGTCGGTGGCCGACTTCGTGAAGTCACTCAGGTCGACCTTCTTGCCCTTGGTGTCTTTTACCGACACCTTGGCCAGAGCAACAGAGAGTGACTTCGACCGAGCGACCTCGCCGACCATGGAGGGAATCTGGTTGTTGCTATCCAGAGACTGAATGAACTCACTGGGCTCCATGCCGTATTGGGCAGCTGACTGCATGAGGTACTGCGTGAGTTCGTCTTGGGAAACCTGGACTTCGAGCTTCTCCACCAGCGCGTCTAAGAGCAGCTGCGTGCGTAGGGACTTATTCGTCGACTCAACAACTTCAGCGCGGTGCTTGTAGTCCTCGAGACGGTTCTCCTGCTCGAGGTGGCGGTGTACCTCAGCATCCACAACATTCTGCGGAAGGGGCATCTCTACCTCGCCGAGCATCTTCTCCACCAGCAGGTCTCGTGCTTTCTGAGCTTGGGTGAAGACGCCGCGACGCTCGACCTGAGCTTTCAGGTCTTCGCGCAATTCTTCTATGGTGTCGAACTGGCTTGCAATCTGCGCGAAGTCGTTATCGGCTGGGGGGAGCTCGCGCTCTTTCACACTCAACACGGTTACCTCGATCAAAGCCTTGTCGCCGGCGTGGTCGCCGCCGAGAAGCGTGGATTCAAAGGTTGTGGTTTCGCCGGCAGTCAACGTATCGATGGCGTCGTCTAATCCATCGATGAGGTTTGCCGAGTCCACTTCGTAACTAATGGAGTTGGCAGTATCAATCGTGTTGTCACCGATTTTTGCAATCAAGTCAATTGACACGAAGTCACCGGACTTCAAGGGACGCTCGACCGTGACGAGGTTCCCAAAACGCGAACGCAGGGAATCGAGTTCAGCTTCGATGTCCGCTTTTGCCACCGAAATGGGTTCCACCTCGAGGGTGTATTTCTCGAAAGCAGGAATGCTGAAATCTGGGCGAGTGTCGACCTCGACCGTGACAACCAGGTCGCCAGAAAAGTCTTTCTCACTGGGCCACTGGGTGACATCAGCTTCGGGGCGACCGAGTGTCCTTACCTTTTGATCCGCTACAGCGAGCTGGAAGAAACGGTCCAGACCCTCATTCACAGCGTGGTTCAAAACCTCGGCTTTGCCCACGCGCTGATCGATCAGGGGTGGCGGAACCTTGCCCTTGCGGAAGCCAGGAATCTGGACCTGCTCCGCAATGTGCTGGTACGCGTGGTCGAGGCTTGGCTTGAGCTCTTCGGGTGTGACCGTAATGCTCAGGCGCACTCTGGTGGGGCTCAGGATTTCTTTAGTCGTAGTGGGCACAGCGTTTTCTTTCCTCGGGTGGTCATTGGTTCTTCGTCGGGGCGACAGGATTCGAACCTGCGACTTCCCGCTCCCAAAGCGGGCGCTCTACCAAGCTGAGCTACGCCCCGAAGGTCCTTATGAGCTAGCGCACCATGGCGCTAAATTTAGCCGAACCCCGGCTCATCACCATGTGGAAGTCTAACCGGTGTCTGGCACCTGGAAAGACTATCGCTAGAAGGTGGAGTACCATCTCAATCGTACTAACCCCCTGGGGATGTAGCTCAATGGTAGAGCCTCAGTTTTCCAAACTGATGGCGCGGGTTCGATTCCCGTCATCCCCTCCGATGTGATGTGTCGAGACATAGTTGACAAACGAACCCGCAGGGACGGGTTCGTTTGTCACGTTGTTCAGTGTTTCGTGAGCCGGTTGGGCCAATAGGAACGCGCGGGTTCGATCGTGTGTTCACTGAAGATTTCCCCGCTGCGGTAATCGGTGACGATCACGTTTCGCGCATCAATGATGAGGAACACCTTCCGACCCGCATAAGCTCGACCAGCCCCCAAATGATGCATGCGACCATCACGGCGGAGAGAAATTTTTCCCGAGTTATCCACTGTGTCAGTCCGGGTCCGGGAACGCCCAAACAGTCCCCCTTGGGAAGGTGTTGCTGGTGGCCTGGCCGCGTAAACCTTTGCCGGGGTTTGGCCCCGTAACGCTTTGTGAGGTCGCGTGGTGTTGTAGATGTGTCGAAACTGGTCCACCAACGCCTGCAATTCCTGAACGTTGCGTGCCCGGGGCTTGGATGCCAACCACTTCTTCAACGTCTGATGGAACCGTTCAATTTTGCCCTGGGTTTGCGGGTGGTAGGGGGCACCATTTTTTTGTTCAACCCCTAACCGGTCGAGGAGGTATTCAAAAGCATTCCTGCCCCCTCGCAGCCTCGTCGTGAACACCAAACCGTTATCGGTAAGGGTGGATTGGGGTGTCCCGTGTTGGGTGGCCGCATCGGTGAAGGCTTGAACCACAATCGGTGTGGTGACGCTGCTGTGGACGGTGATACTGACTAAGAAACGGGAATGGTCATCGAGGAAATCCAACACGTCAACAACACGCCCGTTAGCGAGGCGAACATGGGTGACATCGGCTTGCCATGTTTCGTTGGGTTGATCAGCTTCAAACCGGACAAGGTAGCTTTTGGGTTTCTTCTGCGGTTGCGCTTCAACAAGGCCTTGGCTGCGTAGGGACCTCCAAATAGTGGACACCGCTGGTGCTGTGCCGTGACGGTTGAGGAGATGAAATCGGAGTGTTTGTGCTCCCGCGTCTAACCCTGCAGCGGTCAGTTCGTGCCGTAGTTGCGCTATTTCTTGATGGTCAGCGTCGGTGAGGGCCCGAGAGTTGCTGTGGGGTTTTGTGGTGGTGTGAATGAGGCCTGGTAAGCCGAGGAGTGTGTGGCGGCGTAGGAGTTCATAAACCCAGGTTCGGGAGACCCCGAACTCTCGGGCAACCACGGTGACGGACTTTTTCTCTTCGATAACGGCGAGGACGATGCGCATATTTCTTGTCATGCAGGTAAGTGTCAACTATGTCTCGACACATCAAAAAGGGGGCGTGAGCGAACCCGCACGAGCAGGAGGGGGGTGGCTGTTTTTCCTATGGTGACTGTCAACTAGGTCTCGACACAGGTGTCAACTATGTCGTGAAACCACACACCGTCATCCCCTCCGAGAAATTGTGGCCCCATGGCCGCTTACATCTGCTGGAACGTAACGGCTCCACCGCTGATGGTCAGCGCTATCGGCATGCTGCGCAGAGCATCACTTTGCTGGGCTGGGCTACCGGCAAGCGCCACCAAGAGCCAATCGGGGTCGGCATCGAGCGCGACCAAGTCTGCCGGTTGACCGACCTTAATGTCCGAACGTGTCGAGAACCGGAGCGCTTCATCAAAGCTCAGTGATTCTTGTGGCTGCCAAGGCTCTCTGCCATCCCTGGTTCTGGTGACAGCAGCGGCCATCGTGATCCAAGGATCGAGCGGGGCGACAGGTGCATCGGATCCCATCACCAAGGAAGCACCGTTATCCACCAGTGTGCGAAGCGCAAAAGCGCGCTCCACCCGATCTGCCCAATAGACGTCGGTGACGTCCCGGTCATCCACGGCTTGCTCGGGTTGCACGCTGGCAGCAATACCCAGGGCAGCAAATCGTGGAAATTCCTCTAGGCGCAGCAGTTGCGCGTGCTCAATCCGCCCAGTCAACTGATTTTTTTCCATCAGGTCGAGAACGATCTTGTTGGCCCGGTCACCAATCGCGTGCACGGCTAGATCAAATCCAGCGTGATGAGCCTTCCGCAGAACGGCTTCCATCTCTTCCAGAGAGAAATTCATCGCGCCATATTCCTCGCCCTCAACCCCTAGGTAGGGGTCACATACGTGTGCTGTCCTGGTGTTGAGAGAACCATCGGTAATGATTTTGAACGGTCCCATGGTGATTCCAGGAGCCAGTTCCATTCCTGTGTGTAGACCCTCGGAGATAGCCCGATCAAGAAACGACGGGTACACACCGACATCCACCTTGAGGGGATACGGCGTCTTGTGGTTTCCCGCCCGCCTGATCCAGTCCTCCGGGTTGTAGCGCATCTCTAGATCAACAATGCCCACCACTCCCCTGGCAGCTGCAGCGTGCGCCGCATCCAGAGTCCAGGCATCGAGTTGCTCGTTCGCGACCTTCGAAATGACACCGGTGAAGGCAAAGCATTCTTCCTCTTGTAAAACCCCATCGAGATCATGCCCGGTCACACCGAATTTTTTCAAGGCTGCGGAATTTGCCCACAACGAGTGCACGTCAACCGAAAGCAGCACTGTGGGAACGTCCCCTGTGGCCCGGTCCAATAGAGCTGTTGACTTGTGATCCGGCCATAAACCATCGCGATACCCAGCGCCCACGACGACCTCGTCCAGGTCCCCCGAACTCCGAGTCTGAGCAATCGCTTCGCCCATCACCGCGGCCGCTTCTGCGGCCGACGTGGCACCGTGCAGGGTGGTTCGCCTGCGGTGTTGGGCCCACAGGCTGAAGTGCACGTGTTCGTCCCAGAGGCCTGGGATCACTACGCGCTGGTCAAGGTCAATGACCTCGTGACCAGCACTCTCCAGGGAACCCGCTGGCCCGATGGCCGAAATGATGCCCCGGTCCACTGCAATGTCACAAAGCGCAGATACATCGTGACCCCGAATGCGGGCATTAATCAGCAACACAATGGCTCCTTAGGGTAAGGCGCTTTGGCAGGCCTTGCAGTAGTACAGCTTACGAGCCGCCATCAGATCCATCGAGACGGTTGTTCCACACACCCGGCAGGGCTGCCCGTGTCGTTGATAGACGAAGTAGCGTTCAGCCTTGCTTCGCAAAGCTCGCGTGCGCCCAGCGGCATCGAGGTCACTTCTGGTGAGCATCACCCCGGTTTTCACTCCGTCTTCGAGCAGCACGCTCCAGTCCCGCCAGAGATCAACCGCCACGTCTTCCGGCACTGATTGGGCCGGTCGATAGGGGTCAAGCCGGTGGCGAAAGAGAATCTCTGCTCGGTAGACATTTCCAATTCCAGCAACAACCGACTGGTCCATCAAGGCAATCCCGATCGGTCGTTTTGTCCGAGCCAGCCTCGACACGAATTCGCCAAGGCCGAGCTCTCCTCGATCCACCAGTGGGTCTGGACCCAGAGTGCCTCGAACCCGGAGCACCTCCTCGGGGGTCAGAACCTCACAGGCAGTGGGGCCCCGCAAATCAGCCACAACTCGGTCGGTTTCCATCCTTAACCGAACAGCGCCGATGGGCGCTGGCGGAAAAGGTTCGTCTTCAGCCCTGGTTCGCTCTGCCTCAGCGATCCGGGTTGTGGAAACCCGCGGCGCCCCGAGTGACTCCATCGAGGCGCTACCCGCTCGCGCGTGGCCGCCCTCCAAGGTTGCGACATCCCAGGCGCCATAGATACCAAGGTGAACCCGAACCACCAGATCGTTATCCACAGTAATAAACAACTGTTTGCCCAGCGCTTCAACGGCCTGGACTGTGCGCCCAGAGATTAACGCGGCCCCTTCGCTGAAGCGACCCTGTGGGGAGCTCGCTGTGATGCCCTGACCAGCAAATAAGCCCTCAAACAGCCGAGCAATGCGATGAACGGTATGACCCTCGGGCATCGGTCTGCCTAGTTCAGAGGAAAACCGGTGATCTGGCCGGTTGTTTCGTATTCCACAAGTTGACCGATGCGCCGAACGTGGCGCTCGTCGCCTGGGAAATGGGTTCGAATGAAGGTATCGATGAACAACAACGCCTCGTCGATGCTGTGTTGCCGCGCCCCGATGGCGCAGACATTGGCGTTGTTGTGCTCCCTGGCCAGCACAGCGGTGTTGACATTCCACACGAGAGCCGCTCTGGCACCTTCGACCTTGTTCGCAGCCATTTGCTCTCCATTACCGGAGCCCCCGAACACAACTGCCAGGGCCTCTACTCCGGCAGCAAGGTCGGCCACGACAGCCTGGGCTGCCCTGATACAGAAACTGGGGTAGTCATCCAAAGGGTCGAATTCCCGGGGTCCGTGGTCGATGACTTCATGGCCTTCGTGGCCGAGGTGGTCCCTTAAATCGTGGCTAAATTCCAGGCCTGCATGGTCAGTGGCAATATGAATGCGCATCGCACTATTCTAAAACCTGCCACGCTGATCTTCGAACCAATATCGTTTTAGTTACGAACGGCACACTGGCATCAATTTTGCCCTATCCTTAGGGAGTCCCCTGTCAAGGAGCCTAGGTTGAGCATTCCTGATTTTCGTCGTTCCGTGCGCGGTTACGACACCAACGATGTTGCCCGTTACGTTCGCGAGCTAAGCGAACGGCTCGAGCGTCTCGAAAACGAGCGCGCCGAAAACGCCCGAACCATACAGAAGCTCAGTCGCGATGTTTCGGACGCTAATGAGCGAGTTGCCCGCGCGAAGCCCAGCTTCGCCGAGCTCGGCTCAGCATTCGAAGAAACCCTGCGTCTGGCCGAAGAGCAGTCTCGCAAGATTACCCAGGAAGCCGCAGCCGAGGCTTCGGAAGTTTTGGGTAACGCGAGAAGCGAAGCCACCCGCGTGCGCGAATCAGCTGCCAAAGAATCCCGCAAGGTTCTCTCAGACTCTCAGCGCGCTGCTGAAGAACTGAGACTGGAAAGTGAGCGCGAAGCAGCGCAGCTTCGCCAGCAGGCCGCCGATGAAATAGCGAATGCGACCAACACGAGGACTCGTGCGGAACGCGCCTCGGCCACCATGATCAGCCAGGCTGAGAAGCAGGTGTCAGAAATCAAGGCCGAGGCGTCTCGCCAGGTTGAGCAGGTCAAGCGGGAAGCCTCTGAGCTTCTGCACGCCGCTCAAGAGCGCGCGGTGGCGACCGACACCAGCATTCGTCAGCAGATCGATGAGGCCGAGCGTGCTCGCGCTGCCATCCACGAAGAGGCAGACAACTACGCACAGAAGGCTTATCAGCAGGCTGACGAACACGTCCAGAGCGCTGCAAAGCGTGCGCAAGACTTGGGCCAAGAAGCAGACACTGTGTTGGAAACAGCCCAGCGCCGCGCCGACGACCTCACCAAGGAAGCCCGCACCTACGCCGAGCGTCTTATTTCAGAGACGGTTCAGCGTTCACGCGCAATCGCCCGGGACACCGAAGAATTGGTCAACACAAACCTCTCTGACACCGAGAGCCAACTCAGCGATATTCGTCGTCAGCAGATCTATCTGAACGAGTACCTGCAGCGTATGCGCCAGGCTGCGACAGAGGTCGACATGGAAATCACCACGATTGCTCCCCCCGGGCTGACTGCAGACTCCAAGCCGATTACCCGTGGCGATGTGAGCAATGACGCTTCCCAGGCAGAAGAAATTCCTGTCCTGGTCGAACAAGACGCCGACACCAAGTAGTTCCATTCTGCGCCACCCAGCGAACCCCGTAGTGTGTTCTGTGGGTGCTCGTCACATGAGCGTGCGCCCCTTCCCTTTCCAGCGCACAGGAGTATGTATTGCCCGGCGAAAACCTCACTCGAGTCGAAGCTCTCACTCGGTCCCAGACCATCACCGTCAAGAAATACAGCATCGAGCTCGATCTCTCTGCGGCGAAGACATCTCCGACTTTCCAAAGCACCACCACCGTGGAGTTCATAGCGGAGCCCGGACAAGCGACCTTTATCGATGCAATTGTCGAGACTGTGCACTCCATCACCTTGAACGCACACGAACTAGACCCCACAGAGCACTTCGCTGACTCGCGGATTTCACTTCCTGGCTTACAACCCACAAACACCTTGGTTGTTGTCGGAGATTTCGCCTACACAAACACCGGTGAGGGTCTGCACCGGTTTGTGGATCCCGTGGATGACGAGGTCTACCTGTATAGCCAGTTTGAGGTCCCCGACTCACGGCGGGTGTTTGCTGTGTTCGAGCAACCAGATCTGAAAGCGCCCTTCCAGTTCACCATTCACGCGCCAGCGTCGTGGCAGGTCATCAGCAACCAACCCACCCCAGAACCCGCAGTCTCTGGCGAGAAGGCAACCTGGACCTTCAGTTCCACACCTCGTATTTCCTCCTACATCACGGCCGTCATCGCTGGGCCCTACCAAGTCGTCCGAGACGAACTGGTCAGTTCGAGTGGCAAAACCGTTCCGCTTGGTGTCTTTGCCCGGGCGTCCTTGTTTGAGTATCTCGATGCCGACTACATCTTCGACATCACAAAGAAGGGCTTTGTGTACTTCGAAGAGAAGTTTGGCTACCCGTATCCGTTTGAAAAATATGACCAAATCTTCGTTCCGGAATTCAATGCTGGTGCGATGGAAAACGCCGGTGCGGTGACGTTCACGGAAAGCTACGTGTTCCGCTCTAAGGTGTCAGACGCTGTGCGGGAGCGCCGGGTTGTGACGATCTTGCACGAGCTCGCGCACATGTGGTTCGGTGACCTCGTCACCATGCGCTGGTGGAATGACCTGTGGCTGAACGAATCATTCGCTGAATGGGCTTCCACCATTGCCACCGCAGAAGCAACCGAGTGGACCGAGGCCTGGACTACCTTCCACGCCATGGAGAAAAGCTGGGCATACCGCCAAGACCAACTTCCCTCGACCCACCCCATCGTTGCCACCATCAGGGACATCGAAGATGTCCAAGTGAACTTCGATGGTATTACCTACGCCAAGGGTGGATCCGTCCTCAAGCAACTCGTGGCGTGGGTCGGGCAAGAGGCCTTCTTCGCCGGGGTCCACAATTACTTCCGCAAACACCAGTGGAGCAACGCTGTTCTTGCCGATTTTCTCGAAGAACTAGAAGACGCCAGCGGCCGTGACCTGCGCGGCTGGAGCACGCTCTGGCTCGAAACCGCGGGAGTGGCGACCCTCTCCCCGGATCTCGCCGTTGATTCAGACGGAAAAATCTCGAGCTTCGCGGTAGTTCAAACAGCACCCGAGGAATGGCCCACCCTTCGACCTCATCGTCTTGCGATTGGCTTCTACTCGCACAACGAGCACGGCAGCGTGGTTCGAACCCACCGCCATGAACTCGATGTGGATGGGGCTCACACTGAGGTGCCGGATCTCGTCGGGCTCCCTCGACCACAGTTGATCATCATCAACGATGATGATCTTGCCTACGCAAAGATTCGTTTAGACACAGAATCTCTGGCTTTCGCGATCGAGCATCTCTCCGACATTGAAAGCCCACTCGCCAGAGCCTTGGTCTGGGGAAGCGCGTGGGATGCAACCCGCGACGCAGAAAGCACGCCTCGAGACTTCATCGACCTCGTTCTTGCAAACATTGGGCGCGAAACGGAGAGCACCACTATCCGAACGGCGCTTGGCCAACTGGCGCTTGCGGTCCGCAACTACGTGATGCCACAACGCCGTGGGGCGACTTTGGAGAGGGTTGCCGATCAGTTGTTTGCCCTTGCCGAGGCTGCGCCTGCAGGTAGCGACGGGCAATTCCAGCTCGTCAAAGCCTTTGCCGCCATGGCATCAACCACCCACCACCAAGAGATTCTGCGCGACCTTCGGTCAGGTGGAATTGTCCTACCTGGTCTCACCATCGACACCGATCTGGAATGGGAGCTCATCGCGGGGCTTGCCATCATGGGCGGAGTGACACAAACAGCCATCGATCAAGCACTCGCCAAGGACAATACTTCGAATGGCCAACAAGCCGCAGCACGGGCCAAGGCACTCTTGCCTACACCCGAAGCAAAACGGGCCGTGTTTGACGAACTGGTGAACTCCACTGAGATTCCGAACTCCATCATTCGGTCCATGACGATGGGTTTTGATGTTGCGGTTGACCCCAGCATTTTGGAGCCCCTGGTGGATGACTATTTCGCCATGCTCGAGCGTGTCTGGCACGAACGGACCTACAAAATTGCCGAGTACATCATCGAAGGCCTCTACCCAGGGTCCCTTGTTTCACACGAGCTCGTCACGAAGACCAGAACGTGGCTCGACACTCATCCCGAGATTCCGGCCTTGCGCAGGCTCGTTCAAGAAAACCTCGCAGGCGTTGAGCGGGCTTTGAAAGTGCGGGAGCTCGACAACCGGGCGTAGCATGAGGGGATGAATGTGAGCGATATTTGGTCGTTTTTCGTCGAAGCCATCGTGGCCTACAGCACTCTGTTTCGCATTATTGGGCTGATTGTTGCTGGTGTGCTCGGAAACATTGTCTTGCGGGTGTTGATCAGGCGAGTGGTCAACCAAGTCGTCCTCGGAGTCAAAAAAGCCCACAACGTCGATCACACCAAAGAACTAACGTCGAGCCCGGTGCAAGCCATGCGGGCCGTGCAGCGCACGAGAACTCTTGGTTCCGTTTTGAACAACACGGCAACCTGGGTGATTGTGATTGTTGTTGTCATCCTCGTCCTTGCCGAATTGGACTTCTCTGTCACCGCCTTGATTGCGAGCGCCGGCATCATTGGCGCAGCCCTCGGCTTTGGCGCCCAAAGCCTGGTCAAGGACATTTTGAACGGATTGTTTATGGTCTTTGAAGACCAGCTCGGTGTCGGCGATGTGGTCGACCTAGGCGTCGCCTCGGGAGTAGTGGAGCGAGTCGGAATCAGAGTGACTGAGGTCCGCGACGTGACGGGAACGCTCTGGTTTGTCAGAAACGGTGAAATTCTCCGGGTGGGCAACCAAACCCAAGATTGGTCTCGAGTGATCTTGGACCTCCCTGTCCCCTATGACTCCAACATCGATGAAATTCAAACCCTGCTGCTAGACGCAGCAAAGGTCTTCGCTCAGTCCCCTGATTGGCGCCGCAAAGTCATGGAGGACCCAGAAATCTGGGGCGTTCAAACCCTGACAGCAGAGGCAATCACGTTGCGCCTGGTAGTCAAAGTGAGGGCCGGCGAGCAGTGGGCGGCCCAACGGGCGCTGTATCGAGTCTTGAAAGAAACCCTGGATTTGCGCAAGGTGGATATTCCTCCCCTGAACAGAATGGTGGTCGACAACCCCCGAGCCACGTCCACTGCTGCCCAGCGGATAACCGAGAGGGTCGAGCCCGAGGAGGCTGGGTCCTAGGTGGTGAACACCAAGGACCCTGAGCCCAGCTCCCTGTTTCACCGCATCGGTGGCTCCACAGCCTTTGACACCCTGGTTCGAGCTTTCTATGAGGGCATCCGGGTGGACCCGGTGTTACGACCGATGTATCCAGAGGATGACCTCGAGGGCGCAATATGGCGGCTTTCGAGTTTCTTACAGCAGTACTTTGGCGGGCCCACCAGCTATAGCGACCAGCGCGGACATCCGCGACTGAGAATGCGCCACGCGGCTTTCAAGGTGAACCCTGATGCGAAGGAACGCTGGCTCACCCATATGAGACTGGCTGTTGATGCCCTTGATCTTGCTCCGCTCGATGAAGCAGAACTCTGGGACTATCTCGATCGAGCAGCCCACTCGATGGTGAACACCTTCGAGGCTTAGTCCTCGTCCCCAAAGTCAGTCCCACCCGGGAACTTCACCAGCACGTAGCCTGCTTTGGAGCTCAGCCGAAGCCAGTTATCAAGGGTGTGCACGGCAATTGCTTTCTCCGTCACAAAACCCAATGCATCAGCGGCGAAAGCTGCTCCCGCTGGAATGCGCTTGTGGTCCGCAATCACCGAACCCCAGACCTCTGCTCGAACTTTTTGCAGTACTGATTCGCCCACAACCTCGGGGACGGTTGTGGCAACCTTGGCAACGCCCTCAGCGGCTGCCCCACTCAACGCGCTACTGGAAACACCCAGGCGCCTTCGCCACCCGTCCTGCGGCGGTGTAACGGCAGCCCAGGACAAAGAAGCCACTTCAGCCGGGACAGTAATTTCTGAAACCTTATTCTCTCCCGCGACCTGCAAGCGATGAATCAAAGATTCGAGCGGCACGATGCAGTCAAACTGGACTGGGGTCTCAAGAGCAAAAACCCGAAGACCAATCACGGTGGGGGTTTGGTCCAGTAATCCTCGGGGGAATAAGACTCCGACATACATGAGTAAGCCATCATCATGAGCAACGAGTCGAGCGGAACCATTAAGGACCCGAGTCGCTCGCTCCAGAAATTGGATGGCGTCTAATCGGGCCTGGTCGGATGTGAGAGTAAACGTGTGTGCCATGTCTCTGTCTAAACTACAACCGATGAACCCTTCACGTGACACACTCCCCCACAATCACGACCCGGTCGTTGACATGGTGTCGGCCCTGACCCTTTCCAGCACAGGTGCGCGAACAAGAGAAGACATCTTCCAAGCCCCCAGCCAATGGCAGCCTCACGGCCGAGTATTCGGTGGCCAGGTAATGGCGCAGGCAGCGCTGGCAGCGATGAAGACCAATCCCGACGACCGCATCATTCACTCCCTGCACGGGTATTTTTTGCGCCCCGGGGACATCGAAGAGAGCATCACCTTCTCGGTGGACCGAATTCACGATGGACGTTCTTTTTCCACCAGGCGAGTCCAGGCCTACCAAAAAGGCCTGCCGATTTTCTCGATGATCGCGTCCTTCCAGGACGACGACCCAGGTCTTGACCATCAGGCGAGCATGCCTGATGGAATTCCAGACCCAGAATCCCTCCCCAGCGCCCAAGAAGTATTGCGATCTTTGCAGCACCCGATTGCTGATGTGTGGGCTAAGACCAGGGCTTTTGATCTTCGCCACATTCCCTCGTCGCTCTATATGAGTGTTGAGGGAGACCCTGTCCCCTATCAAGCCGTGTGGCTAAAGGCTCTCTCCCGCCTGCCGGATGACCCCAACCTGCACCGTGCGGCCCTGGCCTATGCCAGTGACTTCAGTATTTTGGAACCCATTATGCGCGCACACAAAATCAGTTGGGCGACGCCCGGATTAAAAGTCGCAAGCCTCGACCACGCCATGTGGTGGCATCGTTTCGCACGTGCCGACGAGTGGTTCCTCTACGTTCAAGAATCACCCTCCGCCATCGGCGGCCGGGGCCTCTCGATGGCCCGAATCTTCAGCCAGTCAGGAGACCTGGTGGCGTCTGTTGCTCAGGAGGGCATGGTGAGGGTGCCTAGTCCCTCGTGAGCTTTCGATAGGTCGAGCGGTGCGGGGCAGCCGCGTCTGCGCCGAGTCGGGCCACCTTGTTCTCTTCATAGGAGTCAAAGTTGCCCTCAAACCAGTACCAGGCAGCGGGGTCGTCCTCGGTTCCCTCATAGGCCAAAATGTGGGTGGCAATGCGGTCGAGGAACCACCGGTCGTGTGTGATGACCACGGCGCAACCGGGGAACTCCAACAAAGCGTTCTCGAGGCTCGAGAGTGTCTCAACGTCTAAGTCGTTGGTGGGCTCATCGAGAAGCAACAAGTTTCCGCCCTGTTTCAGAGTGAGCGCGAGGTTCAAACGGTTGCGCTCACCACCGGAGAGCACTCCTGCCTTTTTCTGCTGATCTGGTCCCTTGAACCCAAAGCTTGAAACATAGGCCCTGGAAGGGATTTCGACCTTGCCAACCTGAATAACATCCAGGCCGTCTGACACCACTTCCCAGAGGTTCTTACTGGAGTCGATTCCTGATCTGTCCTGGTCGACGTAGGAAAGCTTTACTGACTCGCCAACAATGAGCTCGCCGCTATCGAGGCTCTCGAGCCCAACGATGGTCTTAAACAGGGTCGACTTACCCACACCGTTTGGTCCGATAATTCCCACTATTCCGTTGCGCGGGAGGGAGAAACTCAGGTTGTCGATCAAGACCCGTTCGCCAAACCCCTTGCGAAGGTTCTTGGCTTCGAGGACCTGTTGACCAAGGCGGGGTCCGGGTGGTATCTGAATTTCTTCGAAGTCCAACTTCTTGGTCCGCTCGGCCTCCGTGGCCATTTCCTCATAGCGAACAAGACGGGCCTTGGACTTTGCCTGACGGCCTTTGGCGTTGGATCGAACCCACTCGAGTTCGTCAGACAGTCGCTTCGCCAGTTTCTGGTCTTTCTTACCCTGAATATTGAGCCGCTCGGACTTCTTCTCCAAGTATGTGGAGTAGTTGCCCTCGTAGGGGTAGAGACGACCACGGTCGATTTCTGCAATCCACTGGGCTACATGATCAAGGAAGTACCTATCGTGGGTAATAGCTATGACAGCGCCGGGATACTTCGAGAGGTGCTGCTCGAGCCACAAAACGCTCTCAGCATCCAGGTGGTTGGTGGGCTCATCCAAGAGCAGCAAATCAGGCTTCTCTAAGAGCAATTTGCACAACGCAACACGACGTTTCTCTCCACCGGAGAGGTGCGAGATGGAAGCATCAGACGGTGGGCAGCGCAGAGCGTCCATGGCCTGCTCTAATTGAGAATCAAGGTCCCATGCATCCGCTGCGTCGATGGCTTCTTGAAGAGTTCCCATCTCTGCCAACAGAGAATCAAAATCTGCGTCGGGCTCCGACATCGCGTGGGAGATTTCGTTGAAGCGGACTATCTTGTGGTGGATTTCAGAAACACCATCGCGAACGTTCTCCAGCACTGTTTTTGTTTCGTCCAGCTCTGGTTCCTGCAACAAAATTCCGACGCTGTAGCCGGGTGACAATATGGCGTCACCATTGCTCGGGGAGTCGAGTCCCGCCATGATTTTCAGGATTGTCGACTTACCCGCTCCGTTAGGGCCGACCATGCCGATCTTGGCCCCGGGGAAGAACGACATGGTGACGTCGTCGAGAATGAGCTTGTCGCCCACAGCCTTGCGGGCGCGGACCATCGTATAAATGAATTCAGCCATAGCTACCTAGTCTAGGGATACCGTCTCGCCCACGAGACATGTACCGGTCACTAACACCGGTTCAACCTGCGAGACATACCAATCGGTCCCCCATTGGCCAATCAAGCACTCATCATCAACGCGAATGGCAACCGAGGTGGAATCCACGGGCAGCTCGATCAGCGAAACATCGGGAGTGGCCTCCATAAATTTCTTGTCAAAGCCCGCCTGGCCGAGGGCATCTGCGACAAGCATCCCTTGGCGCTGAGAGCCCTGGCCCTCCAAAGCCTCGGCAATGGTCGCATCAAAGTAGGGCTGGTTTTCTAAAGCCGAGCCGCCCATAACAAATTCCGGGATGAACTCTTCTACACCGACCTCTGGTGATGAAGCGACTGGTGCAACATCTGCTGAAGGACTCTCCACAATTTGGCAACCTGAGAGTGCAGATGCTGCACCAGCCACGATTATGAGAACTCGAAACGCCAGAGACACGAAACCCTTCCTCCCTACACGGATTGTTGTCTCATCCTAGGCGCGTGTTAGAGCTCTTCTTCTTCACTGGAGGGTTCTTCCACATCTGGTTCATCGCTGCGCGACACACGCTGGTACTCAGTTGTGCCCCAGTGCAGGTCGTGACCGAGCGAGTCCGCTTCGACTTCAACCGTGGTTCCGGAACGATCGTCATTGGACCAGTCCTTCACTTTCAAGCGACCGACAGTGACCACTCGGTCGCCTTTGTTGAGAGACTTTGCCGAATTGATGGCGAGTTCACGAAACGCAGTAACGGTGTACCAGTTGGTGTCCGCATCTGCCCATACCTGGGCTTGTTTGTCATAGCGCCTCTGCTGCGACGCTAACCGAAAGCTTGTGATGGCCAGACCCTCAGCGGTGACAATATGCCGGGGGGTCGTCGCAATCAAGCCGGTGAGTGTGAGTTGATCAGTCATGGGATGACTCCTTCGTCGCGCAAGTGTGAGTGGGACTTACACCGTCTCTGCGCTACTAGCCGGTGTTAACGCTAGATTCCCACCCCGAGGGATGCCGCCAGCACACTCTCATTACATCCGGGAGAATCCTCGAAACACCGGAGCCTGTGGACAACTAGAGAGGGAGCAGGTATTCGGAGAAACCTGATCGGACTTTGTTGACCTTCGGCACTGCCACTGCCATGCAGTAGCCCTGCCCAGGATTCTTCGCAAAGAAATCCTGGTGGTAGTCCTCTGCGTCAAAGAATTCCCCGAGCGGCACAATCTCAGTGACCACTGCCCCACCCCAGGTCTCTGACGCCCGATCACGGGCCGCCTCAAAGAGAACCTTTTGTTCTTCATCGGTGTAGAACATCGCCGATCGGTATTGAGTTCCGACGTCATTACCCTGACGGTTCAACTGGCGTGGATCGTGCATGGTGAAGAACGCATCCAGGATCACATCCGAGGGGATTTCTGAGGGGTCAAAAGTTACCGCGACCACTTCTGCGTGACCCGTCGAACCGGTACACACCTGCTCATAGCTGGGGCGTGCAATCTCTCCGCCGGTGTAACCCGACACCACTGATTCAACCCCACGTAACACCCGGTAGGCAGCGTCTAAACACCAAAAGCATCCACCAGCAAGAACATAGGTTTTCATGGTGTCCAGGCTAATCCCTGTCTCTGGGAAACACCCAACGCACCTGATTCCGGCATGGCCAAACCAAGGCCTGCAAAGCCCTACGCTGTATCTGTGATTGATGCATTCCTACCCCACGTCCGAATCAGCTCACCCAGCTGATGGGGTATGTTTACGCACTCATTGCGGCTTTGTTGTTTGGCGCAAACGGCTCAGTCAGCAAAGTTGTTTTGCAGGCGGGTTTCGATGCGGTCCAGCTGACCCAAATGCGGGTGCTGGGTGCAGCCATCATTTCCGGGGTGGTGTTGCTAGTGCTCGACAAAAAGTCTTTCCGGCTTCCGCTTCGTCAATGGCCCGTCATCATCGTGCTCGGAGTCGTAGGGGTTGCCATGCTCCAGGCGACCTATGCCTTTGCGCTTGAGTTGTTGCCGGTGGGCATTGCGCTACTGCTGGAGTACATGGCGGTCCTGCTGGTCGCCCTGGTGGCGTATTTCTTCTTCAAAGAAAAAGTGCGTGTGCGGCTGTGGATTGCGATTGGCTTCGTTCTTGCCGGCCTTGTTGTGGTTGCAGAAATTTGGGCTAGCACCCTCAACCCAACTGGTGTGATGTGGGGTCTGTTGGCTGCAGTGGCGCTTGCGACCTACTTCCTGGTCGGAGAGAAGGGGCTCAAAAAAATATCCCCGCTCGCCTTGTCCTTTTGGACAATGAGCGTTGCGACCATTTTCTGGGCTCCGCTGTCGGGATGGTGGCGCCTTGACCCCGCCATCTTCACCACGATGACCCCGCTCGGGGGAAGCCTCCAGGATGTTTCGGTGCCGATATGGGGCCTGCTCGCCTGGAATGTGGTCCTGGGGTCTTTCGCCCCCTTCTTGCTGTCGCTCAGCGCACTCAAGCGCCTCAGTGCCACAGCAGCGGGAATTGTCGCCACCAGCGAGATAGCCTTTGCTTTCGTAGCAGCGTGGTGGTGGTTGCAAGAAGAGCTGACGTTCTTGCAGATTATTGGTGCGTCGATAGTCTTGGGGGGAATTGTGATCGCACAGACCGCCCGGTCCAGCGGCGTGGTCGTCCAAGCAGACCTAGCACTGGAGACAGGGTCGATTATTCTCCCAACGAAGGAAGAGGAATCTCGATGAAAGCTGTATTTAGACCACTGGTGGTTGCATCCCTCATCGCCGCCGTGATTAACCAGGCACTCTATTTCCTAGCAGCCGAGGTATTTGCGGTGGAGTTCTTACTGCGCAATCCACAAGGGATGGAGATCCCTTTCTTCGCGCCGGCTATGTTCAGCGTCTTTCAGGGAATTGTGGGCGGCGTTGTCGTCGCGGCAATTGCTGCACGCACCCGTTCCCCTAAAAACATCTGGCTCTCGGTGAGCCTTATCGCACTGGCTCTTAGTTTCGTGCTTCCCTTCGGCGGTATCGAAACTTTTGACGGTGCGCTGTGGTTGAACCTGATGCACGTTGTTGCCGGTGCACTCATCATTCCGATGGTTCGCCAGGCACTTCCAGCAGCGCGAGCTGGCTCAGATTCCGTCTAGGCCGAACCAATCCCAGGAAGCGTCACAACCCTCGATTATCGAGGGTTGGCGAGATCTATTGTTTCGCCGTGCTGGGCAACGCGGGCAGGCCAGCCCAGTTCGTGCTCAAGCCGAAATCGCAATCGATCCGCCGCGTGCTCTTCGCCGTGCACCAGATATGTCATGGTGGGCTTCTTCTTTGCGTGGCGCATCCACTCGAGTAAACCATCGGCATCTGCGTGAGCAGACATTGAATGGATCTGATGGACCTGAGCCTTAATCTCGACCTCCTGGCCAAAAATGCGAAGAGTCCGCTCTCCGGCTTGCAAGTCAGCTCCTCTGGTTCCGCCGGCTTGGAAACCAGAAAGAACAATGGCGTTGTTGGGGTTAGAACCAAAAGCCATCAGGTGATGCAACACCCGACCACCGGTCAACATGCCAGCAGCCGAAATGATGACCATGGGGCCTGTGCCCACGTTTAAAGCCATCGACTGCTCAACACTGCGCACGAATCGTGCGCGGGAATACATTTCTTCAAATTCCGGCTGTGAGATTCTTTGTTCCTCCGGGTAGCGAGAATAAATCTCCGACGCATTCGTTGCCATTGGGAATTCACGAAAACCGGAACTTCTGGAATGCGCCCGGCCTTGATCAATCGAGAAATGTGCAACATGAGGGTTTGGGTGCGGCCCACCGCAAACGCAGGAATCACGACCACTCCCCCGTTGTCCAAGACAGGCTTCAGGATTTTGGCCAGCTGGTCTTCTGCCTTGGTGTCGCCGTGTGACCGATCGCCGTAGGTTGATTCCACAACCAAAATGTCACTCCCCGGATACGGGCGTGGTGGCTGCAAGAGAGCATCGTTACTTGTTCCGAGGTCCCCCGAGAAAAAGACGGTGCCCACCGCAGTTTCTACCCCGATGCTGGCCGCGCCAATGATGTGGCCAGCTGGGTGCCAGGTTGCTTTTATGCCCTTCGCGACATCATAGGGGGTGTCTCGATCGACCAGTTCAAAGCGGGTCAGCGCTCGATCAGCGTCCTCGCTGGTGTAAATTAGCTCTGGGTTTTTGTGCTTGGAATACCCCTTCTTCTTCGCATGAGTGGCTTCCTCTTCCATCAGGTAGGCGCTACCGGGAAGCAAGAGCGAACAGAGCTCTGCTGTGCCCTTGGTGGCGAGGATGGGGCCTGCATAGCCATCTCGAACGAGGGCGGGGAGATACCCTGAATGGTCAATGTGAGCGTGGGTTACCAACACCGCATCGAGAGAACCAGGTGGAATGGGGAAAGGCTCCCTGTTGCGCTGGCGCAGGTGTTTGTAGCCCTGAAATAAGCCACAATCAACGAGCGCTCTGGTGCCCGCGCTCTCCACAACAAACCGTGAACCGGTCACGGTTCCGGCTGCGCCATAAAAACTGAGTGTGTGCTGAGGTTCCGTCCCGACCGCACGCTACTCTTTGGAGCTTGGTCATGCCTCAATCACGACGGGAATAATCATCGGTCTACGACGGTGGTGGGAATTGACCCACCTGCCCACCGTGCGACGGATGACCTGCTGGAAAGCCTGAGTATCTCTGGTCCCGTGTGCGGCAGCCTCTTCCAGCGCCTTCACAATGTCCGGGCGAACGTCATCAAACACCGAATCATCAGGCGCAAAGCCCCGGGCGTGAATCTCCGGCCCGACGATAATCGTGCCGGTCTGAGCGTCCATCGCCAGGAAGATAGAAATAAACCCTTCTTCGGCAAGAGTGCGACGGTCTTTGAGGTCAGCTTCGGTAATCTCACCCACGGTAGAGCCATCCACATAGACATACCCGATGTCGATCTGACCGGTCACCGATGCCACACCGTCACGGAGGTCAACGACAGTGCCGTTTTCTCCCACAATGAGGTTCTCCACTGGAACACCGGACTCTTTCGCAACGTCCGCGTTCGCCCGTAAATGGCGAGCCTCGCCGTGGATCGGCATGACAGCCAAGGGCTTCACGACGTTATACATATAGAGCAATTCACCGGCGGCAGCGTGGCCAGAAACGTGCACCTTTGCGTTTCCCTTGTGTACCACCATGGCGCCTAAATCAATCAGTCCATTGATCACACGGTACACAGCGTTTTCATTGCCCGGGATCAAGCTCGAGGCAAGAATCACGGTGTCACCCGGGTTGATTTCGATGGTGGCGTGCTCTTTGTTGGCCATGCGAGCAAGACCCGCCATCGGTTCTCCCTGGGAACCAGTGGTCATAAATAGGACCTGGTCATCGGGCATCTCGACTGCTTTTTTGGGATCAATAAAGACTCCGGGTGGAACCTTGAGGTAGCCAAGCTCCTCGGCGATTCCCATGTTTCGCACCATCGATCGCCCTACCAGGGCGACCTTACGATTATTGGCAATGGCCGAGTCGATTACCTGCTGCACCCGGTGCACATGCGAAGCAAAGCTCGCAACAATGACCCGTTTTTGTGCTCGGTGCACGATCTGTTCCAAGACCGGGCCGATGTCGGCCTCCCGGGGAGTGAAACCGGGAACATCGGCGTTGGTGGAATCGACCATGAACAGATCAACGCCCTCTTCACCGAGGGTCGCAAACGCCCGAAGGTCCGTCAGCCTGCCATCCAGCGGTAACTGATCCATCTTGAAGTCACCCGTATGTAAGACATTTCCCGCACCGGTTCTAATCATCACGGCCAGGGCATCAGGTATCGAGTGGTTGACAGCGACAAACTCGGTCTCAAAGGGGCCCAGTTTCTCCTTCGACCCCTCGGCAACTCCAAGCGTCAAGGGTGCAATCCGGTGCTCTTTGAGTTTCGCCTCTATCAGCGCAAGCGTCAACGTGGATCCCACGAGTGGAATATCGCCACGCAGTTTCAACAGGTAGGGAACAGCGCCGATGTGGTCTTCGTGACCGTGCGTCAAAACCACGGCAACAACATCATCAAGCCGGTGTCTGATCGGGTGAAAATCAGGCAGAATCAGGTCGACACCCGGCTGGGTCTCCTCAGGGAAGAGCACACCACAATCCACGATGAGCAGCTTCCCATCGAGTTCAAACACGGTCATGTTGCGCCCGATTTCTCCGATCCCACCCAGGGGGATAACGCGGAGAACTCCAGGGTCAAGCGGGGGTGGTTCCAGCAGAGGATGCGGCATACGGTCCTTTGTTAGCGGGTTGTGCCCGCTACTTTGGGCAACGCGCCACCAGCGGCGGCGTTGCGGTCGGGTCTAAAGTTCGTGAAGTCGACTCCCGGCACATCGTGCACCAGGGAGATACCGGACTCAATTTCAGCTGCTTCGGATTCTTCGGGACCCACCAGCGGCAAGCGCACTCGCGGGGAGGAAATACGGCCCAGCCCGTGCAGGATGTACTTGGCTGCAACGGTGCCAGGAACGTGGGTCATGGTCGCACGAACGAGCGGCTCCAGTAGCTTGTGTTGCGCTGTGGCAGCGGCTAAGTCGCCCTTGTTAACCGCATCGACCATCTTTCGATACGGCTCGGGTGCAATGTTGGCCGTGACCCCGATCAACCCGGTGCCACCAATCGCCAAAGTCGGCAAGGCGTTGAAATCGTCCCCCGCGAAATACAGCAAATCGGTCTGGTTCATCACCCGGGACACCTCAGCTAGGTCGCCCTTGGCGTCCTTCACAGCTTTGATATTGGGGTGCTTAGCGGCCCGCAAAATCGTGTCGTAGGTGATTTGGATGCCCGAGCGACCGGGAATGTCATACATGATCATCGGCAAATCAGTGCAGTCAGCAATCATCCGGAAATGGGTCAGAACACCCGCCTGGGTAGGCTTGTTGTAATAGGGCGTGACCACCATGACGCCGTCGGCGCCTGCCTTTTCGCTGGCCTTATAGAGCTCAATGGCGTGCGCCGTTTCGTTAGAGCCACCGCCGGTGATGATCTTCGCCCGCCCCGCTGATACCGACTTGCCGGTTTTCACCAGCCGCACTTTCTCAGCGTCGGTCAGGGTGCTGGTTTCTCCGGTGGTGCCGGTCACCACAAGACCATCAGCACCGTGGGTGATCAGGTGGTCCATCAGCGCCTCAACGCCTGGCCAATCCACTTCACCCTCCGCCGTCATCGGGGTCACCATGGCGACAAGCACCTGGCCAAAAGGGTTTTCAACTAACACCCCACCAGGCTAGCGCCCTTGGTGGTCGTGGTGCACGTCGCCCTACGGTGCGACGCGGCCGTTCTGGGAGAAAGTGTCTGCCGTCATCGGCATCAAGGGTGCCCAGAGGGCTTCCATTTTGTCCGCCACCATCTCGATTTCTCGCTGCGGGAACGAAGGAAAGTGAGTTCCTTCGCGCTTGGTGCGGAGGCTTAAGAAGTTCATCAGGGCCCTCGAATTCATCGTGACATACATGCTCGAATACAGCGTCACGGGCAACACCACCCGAGCAACCTCGCGGGCAACACCGGCATCGAGCATCCGCTGATAGCTTTCGTATGCCTCGGTGCAGACGGCCCTTACCTCGGCATCAACCAACGCGGTTTGCTCTTTCGTGCCGTCTTCAAAGTCATACGCTCCTGGCTTGCCTACTTGGACCAGCTTGCGGTCAGGACCTGGAACATAGAACACCGGACGCAACTCGCGGTAGCGACCGCTTTCCTCGTTGTAGGACGCAATTCTGTGGCGCATGAACTCGCGAAAAACAAAGATGGGAGCCTGGACATAAAACGTCAAAGAGTTGTGCTCAAAGGGCGAACCGTGCCGATCGCGCATCAGGTAGTTGATCAGACCCCGATCCCGCTCACCAGCCTCAACACCCGAGGCTGCTGCCTCGAGGGTCTGCTCGCCCTGGGTGCTGACCCGGGCGGCAAAGAGCACATCAGCGTCGCTGGCGCTGTGGCGCACCAATTCAACGGTGACGTCGGATCGAAATTGAATGGTCTCTGCGGCCACGCCACTACCCTCCTTGAAGCTACGGTCTCCTAGCCTAGTTGGACCGTGCTGTAACGCTTCGTCATACCCAGGCGTGCCACCATCATCCCGCCCTAAGGTGGGAAATCCATGGAACCCATTGTTATTCTCCTGCTGCTCGGTGGCCTGTTAGTCGGCGCCACCCTGCTCGGGTTTGCCTGGCAGGTCCGCCAAGGCCGAGTCTCCAGACAGGCGTCCTCGAAGCTCCCTGGAGAAGTTCCCCTCGAACTGCTTGATGCAGAATCCAATTTCACTCTGTTGCAGTTTTCTGGCCCGTTTTGTTCCTACTGCGAAGCAATGCGCGGAGTGCTCAGCCGTGCAGCAGATAACCACCCCGGGGTCGCAGGCCATCGGGAAATCGATATCCAGGATTATCCCGAGCTGACCAGCTCTTTACGCATCAGCCAAACCCCCACGACCTTGATTGTCACCCACACCGGCCACGTTTGGTCGCGCATCCATGGCGCTGCAAAACCACCGGTTGTGGAACAGGAAATCCAACTCGCTATCGCTTCGAGAAAGGCAGCATCTGATGAGTACCTCATCTAAAGCCCCCATCCAGATTGACCCGAGAGGCCCACGTTTCGGCGCTGGGATTACCGCAGTTGCGCTCCTGGTGACGATGGCTCTCGCTCTTGGCCAAGGAGCGATTGGCTCCACCCTTGCTGCCAGAGCAACAGAACCGGCCTTTGTGCTCTTAGCAATCCTGAGTGCGTTGTTTGCGTGGGGAGCGATCGCTGGCGTGCACAAACACCCCTACGGAGCTGTCTTCAAGGCGCTTATTCGTCCCCGGCTGAAGGCACCTTTGTACCTCGAGGCAACAGAACCCCCCACCTTTGCTCAGTTGGTGGGTTTGCTGGTCGCTGGCACCGGCGTTGTGTTGCACCTCATCGGGGTGCCCTACGGGCTCGTGATTGCCGCCGCTGCTGCGTTTATCGCATCATTCTTAAACGCTGTTTTTGGTTTGTGCCTGGGCTGTGAGATGTATGCCCTGCTGGTGCGCACGAGGGTCATCACAGGATCCAAGCCCACCTCGTGAGAAAGCGCTGAGAATATCCACACCGCGAAGCAGAAGTGTGGTTCGATGATGTCCATACCTCACTAAGGAGCAACACCATGGCAGTCACCAGCGAAGCAAAAACACAGTGGCAGGGCTCGCTCGTCGAAGGATCCGGTTCCACCACCTTGGTCTCCTCGGGTGCTGGTTCTTTTGATGTGACCTGGGCGGCGAGAAGCGAAGGCCAAACCGGCCTCACGAACCCCGAAGAGCTCCTGGGTGCGGCGCACTCAGCGTGTTATTCCATGGCGCTCTCCCACGCGCTGTCGGGTGCAGGAATGCCACCAGAGTCTTTGGAAGTGACCGCCGCCGTCACCTTTGTTCCCGGTGAGGGTGTGACCGGCTCACACCTCTTGGTTGTGGCCACGATCCCCGGTATTGATGAGGCTCAATTTCAGGCATTTGCTGATGATGCGAAGGCAAACTGCCCCATTTCTCAAGCGCTTGCGGGGGTTCCCATCACGCTTGAGGCCACCCTCAACTAATGGCCACAGAGTTCGACACCGGAGGCAACCCCCGCCGCGTGTTGATTGCGGGCGCGAGCGGGATGATTGGTCGCCCGCTTCGAAAGTTTTTGAGCCAGGCCGGACATACGATCCACACCTTGGTGAGACGGGAACCAACAGATCCTCTGGAACACCGGTGGAATCCGGAAACCGGGGTCATTGATTCAGGAATCATTAATCACGTCGACACCGTGATCAACCTTTCGGGTGCCTCGATTGCTAAGATTCCCTGGACCACGAAACACAAAGACCTCATCCTGTCATCACGAATCAACGCAACCACCACACTCGCAACCGCCATTAACCATGCTGATTCTCCACCCAGCCTTCTGATTCAAGGAAGCGCCGTCGGCTTCTACGGCGATCGAGCAAACGGAGTCATAACCGAGGACTCACCGAAGGGTGAGGGTTTTCTCTCCGATGTTGTCGCCGCGTGGGAAGAGGCTGCCGCAGGTGTCTCCCCCGCCCACACCAGAGTCTGTTATGCCAGAACAGGCCTTGTGATCGGCACTGCTGGCGCCATGGCACCGCTGAGGCTTCAGACGCTTCTGGGCGTTGGCGGAAGAATTGGATTCGGTCAACAGTGGTGGCCCTGGATCAGCCTGCTCGATGAGGTGCGCGCCTTTGCCCACTTAGTGATCCACGACACTGATTTCTCCATCTTTAACCTGGTGGGGCCGGAGTATGCAACATCGAGGGATGTGACCACGACGTTGGCCAAAGCACTCAAGCGCCCGCACCTCATCGGTCTGCCCACTTTCGCAATTAAGGCGCTTCTGGGAGAAGCCGGGGAAGAATTACTCCTCGCCTCACAGAAAATTCGACCACGGACGCTGAGCGTCACCGGGTTCACCTGGAAGGACGAAACAATCACATCGGCGATTGCGCGAATGCTCCAGAAATCTCGCTAAGACTTATCAAACAGCGCGATCGCGGTGCGAACCGCCCAGCGGGCTCGACGGCGGTCCCCACACGCGTCATAGGCCAGGCCCAGGCGCAACCATGCTCGCCATGACGTTTCGTCTTCTTCCAGCGCTTTTTGATACTTGGGAAACATTTTCTCTGCGGCATCCCGATCTGATCGCCCAGCAATCGTGGTGGGAAAGTCATCCGTGGGCAACAGGCCTTCTTTTTCCAACGCCATCGTGAGCCTTTGTGACCGCACCGCAAACCGCATTTCCACCACGAGGCCCCACGCGCCCAGAATCGGCAGGATGACCAGCGCATAGCCCATTGCTTGCACCAGCAGGAGGTCGTCTTGGACCAAGATCCACGCATAGTTGAGCGTGAAGGCTAAGTAGATTGCCAACAGTGTCGCCATGATGATGGCGGCAATCATGGGTCGATTCACGAGGAGGAGGCCCGCACTGCGTGTTCCAGACCCACCATGAGGCCGGTTCTGGTGTGGACGTAGCGAAGCGCCAACTCAATACCGGCCTGGTAGGCGTCTCTGGAGTGCGTCTCGTGGGTGATGGTCACGGTTTCCCCCACTCCCCCAAAGACAACGTCTTGCTTTGCTAAGACTCCAATGAGGCGCAAGGAGTGCACGGGGATGCCCTGCACCTGCTCGCCCCTGGCGCTCTGATTGGCGTGGGGGGCAACCACTCCGCCTTTATCAGCCCTCGCCGCTGCGATTTCTTCTGCCATGCGGACGGCTGTTCCCGAAGGAGAATCTGCTTTTCCGATGTGGTGAGCTTCCACGATCTCGATGGATTCAAAATATTCAGAGAGCATCACCGAGGCGATTCCCTGCAGGGTCGCCCCGAGCGAGAAATTCGGCACGATGTATACGGTGGCTCCCTCAATGGATTCCATCAAGGGATTGAGGGTCCGAATTGTGTCGCTCGACCAGCCGCTGGTTCCCACCAACATTTTGATTCCGTTTCGAACACCAAATTCAACGACGGACTGGGATACGCCTGGGGCAGTGGCGTCCACGGCAATATCCGCCCCGAGCATGTCTTGCAAATCGCTCGAGGAATCAAGTCTCGCCACAACCTCCCATTCGGGCATAGCGCCAACAACGTCGACAATCTGAGCGCCAAGGCGCCCGGTGGCACCGACAACAGCAATCCGAGTGGGCATACCCAAATCCTACAAGCCCCCTTGGTGCGGGAGTGTTTTAGGAAAGGCTCAAGAAGAGTTTCTCGAGGTCCTCAACACCCAAAGCACCCTCTTCTTGATCGGTTCCTTCTTTAGCGACGCACTCTTTCATCGCCGTGGCGATAATGGCAAAACCCGCCTTATCAATAGCCCCGGAAACAGCGGAGAGCTGCGTCACGACGGAGCGACAATCTTGCCCCTGCTCCACCATGGAAATAACAGCGGCCAACTGACCGTGCGCTCGACGGAGTCGGTTGATGACCGGCTTCATATCTGTGGTCTCGATCTCGCTCATGCTGCTCTCCTTTGGTGAGTGACTCTTCTTATGTTCCAACCAGTGCGAGTTCATTCCTGGACGCCACACCCATCTGCCAGGTCAAATAACCGCCATCGAGGTTCGCAACCTCGATGCCCTCCTGCATCAGGATGGACGCTGCCGTGTGGCCACGCTGGCCAACGCGGCAGGTAACAATTACTTTCTGACCGCGAAGCTGATCGATGTGATCGCGCAATTCATCCAGGGTAATCAATCGAGATCCAGGGATGTGACCGCTGTCGTTCTCTGCTTGGGTCCGGACATCAATCAGGTGCCAACCATCGTTGAGAAGACCCTCTACTTGGTGCCACTGGACACTCTGCTCGCCATTGGCCCGGTTCTCATTCACATACCCCAGCATGTTGACGGGGTCTTTCGCTGACGCGAACTGAGGGGCGTAAGACAACTCGAGGTCAATCAAATCAGTGGCGGTGAGCCCAGCAGACATGGCGGTGGCGATAACGTCGATCCGCTTATCCACCCCCTCTTCCCCCACAACCTGCGCTCCAAGAATGGTGTCGGTTGCTGGGTCAACAATCAGTTTCATCGCCATGTGGCTAGCGTCTGGGTAATACCCGGCGTGGTTGATGGGGTGGGTGTGGATGATCCGCATAGGCACGCCTTGGGAAGTCAATACTCGCTCGGTGTACCCGGTGGATGCTGCCGCCATTCCACAAAAGCCAACAATCGATGTGCCATAGGCAACGACCGCTCGCGCGGGCTTTCCCATGATCGCATCAGCTGCAAGCCGGCCGTGCCGGTTCGCCAAGCCCGCCAGCGGAACAAGGCTGTGACCATCAGGTCGAATCTTCTGCGCAACATCTCCCACAGCCCAAATATCGGGATCAGACGTGCGTTGCTGCTCGTCCACCCACACCCCACCGGCATCGCCCATGGTGAGTCCGGCTGCAACCGCTAATTCCGTGTTGGGCCTGGCGCCCACTGCGAAAACGACGAGGTCTGAATCAAGCTTTTCACCATCACCTAGCGTCACTCCCGTTTCGGAGATTTCCGTCACTGTGGCAGAGAGTCGTACCTCAAGCCCGCTAAATCGCGCCCGCTCCACAAGCGGCCATGCCATTTCAACATCCAGCGTGGGCATCAATTGCGGGAGAGCTTCCACCAAGGTTGTTCGGATTCCCCGGTGAACCAGGTTCTCAGCGAGCTCAAGACCGATAAAACCACCGCCAACAACAACGGCGGTCTTCGCCGTCTCAGCCCTGGCAATGAGGGCATCCATGTCATCGAGGCTCCACAAAACATGCGCTGTGTCCACACCAGGAATGGGTGGCCTCAAGGGAGTGGAGCCGGGGCTGAGAACGAGCTTGTCGTATGAGACTTCTGAGGTTTCACCGGTCTCGACGTTTCTCACACTCACAGTCTTTGCATCGCGGCTGATGGCCGTCGCTTCGGTCCGCAACTGCACATCTATGTTGAATCGCTTCTTCAGTTGCGCTGGTTGCTGCAGGACCAAGGAACCGCGGTGCGGAATAACCCCACCCACGTGATACGGCAGACCACAGTTTGCAAACGAGACAGCACCACCGCGCTCGATGACGACGATGGTGGCATGTTCGTTGATGCGTCGGAGTCTGGTCGCAGCCGACATGCCCCCGGCAACGCCGCCAATAATCACAACTTTGAGTGCAGAAGAATCAGAAATCATGAGTTCAGTATATACCCCCCAGGGTATTAGCGTAACTATCAGGGGAGCTCTGCCACGGTAGTTATTGTGAGATTACCAGTGGCCCCGACGTCCCCCTTTACCCGCGCGCGCTCCCGCTATAGAAACCAGATTCTAACGATGCTCTCTGGTGACCCCAACGGCGAACCAGAGTGGGTCAGGGAAATGAGCGAGGGATCTGACGCTGGGTACTTCGGACCCGAATCAGCTGTCTGGCAAGTCAATGGAGGAATCCCTGTCATCGTCGCAGGCGTCAGGGCTCTCCTTATGCAAACGCTCCACCCGGGCGCGATGGCCGGCGTCCACGACCACTCCCGCTATGCAGAAGACCCCCTTGGCCGGCTCTCTGGAACCGTGCGCTGGGTGGTCACCACAACCTTCGGCTCCACCGAGTCTGTGGCCAAGGAAACCACGCGTGTCTCCCGCTTGCATGCCCGAGTTCGAGGCAACTACTCTCCTGGGTCAGAGCCTGGCCCCGAGATTTCCTACTCAGCAACCGATGACGACCTGGTGGCCTGGGTGCACATCGTGTTCACCGATGCTTTTTTAGCCGCGCAACGAATCTGGGGTGGCCCCATCAAGCAGGAACATCCGGATGAGAGCGGCGAGGACAGGTATGTCAGAGAGTGGTCCCAAGCTGGAGCCCAGATGGGGCTTCGCACACCACCTCAATCTCGAGCAGAACTCCAGGCAGCACTCGATGGGTTTCGCTCGGTCGTGAGGGTCGACGATCGAGTGAAAGAAGCTCTTAAGTTTCTGACCAAGCCACCGCTTCCGGCCTCCACCAGAATCCCCTACGCGATCATGGTGGGCGGGGCCATTGCGTCGATGGAACCGTATTACCGAAACCTGTTAGGGCTCAAGCGACCCTGGTGGCCAGCAATCACCCTCACTCGGGGGGTCCTGTGGCTCACCGGAGCCGTCCTTGGCTCAGAGTCGACCAGCCGTCGACGCGCAACAGAGCGCATCGAACGGCTGGAACACACAAACTAAGCGGTTACTGAACACCCAGAATGTCGACGACGAACATGATGGTGTCTGTCGGGCCGATCGCCTCACCGCTACCACCTAATGGACCAAAGCCAAGCTCAGCAGGAATGACGATCAACACCCTGGACCCTACAGTTTGACCAACCAGGCCATCGCGGAAGCCGGGGATAAACCTACCTGTGGGGAAGATGGCTGGCTCTCCACGAGCCCACGACGAGTCGAAAGTCTCCCCCGTGTTCCAGTTCACCCCGTGGTAGTGCACAACCACGACGGCGCCCGGTTCAACAACTGCACCTGATCCCTCGATCAGGACGTCAAGCGCAAACTCTGTAGGAACGTCCCCTTCGGGGATGGTGACAGTGGGGGCACCCGACTCGTCAAACACAACAGCCGGGAAGCCTTCGGAGGGTTCTCTTGGCTCACCCTCAACCCGCTCCAGAGGCGGAATAGCCGGCGGCTTAATCGAAATGATGTCAATCACAAACAACAAGACATCGCCAGTATTCAGCCCGGACTCGGGAGCACCCTGGTCTCCAAAAGCATCTTTGGCAGGAATCAAACCCACCACGCGAGAGCCGGCGGTCGAGCACGCAGCAGTGAGAGAAACTCCCACGAGCGCTGGCGCAGCGGTGTCGAGCCTAAAAACCGTGGGACTTGCCTCGCTGAAACCCGAATCTTCGATCTTTTCGCCGCTGGTCGCGTTGTACAGAGCGTAATCAATGAATAGCTCATTACCGTTTTCAACGAGTTCCCCTGAACCCTCAAGAACAACAGCCCGCTGGGTTTCGGTCACGGTCAGAGGCGACTCAAACGTCACTTCGGGAACAGCACCAAACTCGCCTTCGACAACAACGGATTCAACCTCTGGACCACCAGGAGTGCACCCGTCTTGCACGGCGGCGGCAGATTTTCCATCTGTGCCCTCGGCACCAGCAGCACAACCGCTCACCACAAGAATTCCCGCGAGGAGCGCGAGGCCTAGAGATCGTTTCACAACGGGCCTTTCCCGGTTCTTACCATCGCACTATGCGACCAGACCATCCTGGCATCTTGGAGCCCCGCAATCAAAGCGAGGAAACCTCCGTGGTTCTGACGTCATGGTGAACCGGAAAGTTCACCGAGTTGGCAATGAAACACAACGTGGATGCTCGATGGTGCAGAGCATCCATATCGGCTTCGCTACCCGAAACAACATGAACCGTGGGCCGCAGAGTGACCTCTGTCACGCGGCCGCCACCCGCGCTATCCAGGGTCAATGTTCCTGAGGCATTGTCTGAATATTCAGTGACTATGACGCCGGCCTCAGCCGCGACGTGCAGGAAGCTCAGCATGTGGCACTGCGAGAGCGCAGCAATCAGTAGCTCTTCAGGGTTCCAGCGGTCGGTGTCGCCAAAGAATGCGCGATCTGCTGATCCGGCGATGTCAGCTTTACCCTCGGCGCTCACGATGTGGTCTCGTCCGTAGGCCTTGTAGGCGCTGGTGCCCGTTCCCCTAGTGCCGCTCCACGTGATGGAGACCGCATATTCGTGCTGTTTCACGCAGATCACCTCGGCTTTTCGGGCTCAATCCTTTGAGGTTACAGGTCTACACTGTGGTGCTATGACAGACACACTTTCTGCCGCCAAGACTTCCTCCTCTTCGAGGAAACTCGTCACCGCTATTCCCGGCCCACGATCACAGGCCATGCACGCCAGGCGTCTCGCTGCGGTTTCGGCAGGAGTGTCCGCGACGTTCCCGATTTATGTAGAGAGCGCCCACGACGCGGTCGTGGTCGACCTCGATGGCAACCACTTCATTGATTTCACCGGGGGAATCGGCGTGATGACCATCGGTCACACCAACGACCAGGTGGTGCACGCGGTCTCTCAGCAGGCAGCCAAGGTCACCCACACTCTTTTTGCTGTTGCCGGGTATGAGCCCTACATCCGAGTGTGTGAACTCCTTGCTGAGCACACACCCGGCGATTTCCCTAAGAAGTCTGTGTTGGTGAACTCCGGTGCTGAAGCGGTCGAAAACGCCGTGAAGATCGCCCGAAAATACACCGGTCGTACCGAGGTCGCCGTGTTGCACCACGGCTATCACGGTCGGACAAACCTCACCGCGGCCATGAACTACAACATGCACCCCTATGGCACCGGCTTTGGTCCGCTCGCTGGATCGGTTCACCACGCTCCGAACTCCTACCCCTACACCGACCACCTCAGCGGTGCTGAGGCAGCAGAGCGCACCATCACCTACTTGGAGAAGCGTGTGGGTGCCAGCCAGATTGCCTGCCTCGTCGTGGAGCCTATCCAGGGCGAAGGCGGCTTCATCATTCCCGCGGACGGTTATCTCCCAGCACTTCTTGAGTGGTGCCACACCAATGGAATTGTCTATGTCTCAGACGAGGTGCAAAGCGGAATGGCTCGCACCGGAACCTGGTTTGCCAGTGAGCACTTTGGCATTGTGCCCGACCTAACAACGAGCGCCAAAGGCATCGGCGGCGGTATGCCAATTGCCGCTGTAACCGGGCGTGCAGAGATTATGGACTCCTCCCACCCCGGTGGTTTGGGCGGAACCTTTGGGGGAAACCCGGTGTCTGCCGCAGCGGTCGTTGCCGTCTTCGACGAGGTCACGAAACGAGACCTCCTGGGAGAAGCCCGTCGAGTGGAGAAGACTCTCAAGCCGCGTCTGCTCGAGCTTCAAACTAAGCACCCCGTCATCGGAGAGGTGCGAGGAATGGGAGCGATGCTTGCCATGGAGTTCACCGACCCCGGCACCCACAAGCCCGCTCCCGACGTTGCCAAAGCCGTGCAAACCTTTGCTCTCGAGCGCGGTGTGCTGATTTTGACCGCGGGAACCTTCGGAAACGTTCTTCGTTTCCTGCCCCCCGTGGTGATTACTGATGAACAACTCCTCGACGCCGTGTCCGTCATGGACGAGGCGTTGTCCAGCATGTAATTCCCGTGAATAACACCACGGGTCTAGAGGGGTCTGACGCTGAACCGCTCGCGTATCTCATCAGAGACGGGGCCACCGAGTCGGTGCACCATGGGATTGTTGCCGTGGTCGACCATAACGGCAATTCTCTGCTCGAGCGGGGCAACCAGAGGGTTCCGGTATATCCCCGCTCTACCCTGAAGCCGTTCCAGACCTTGGGCGTTCTTGCAACAGGAGTCTCGCTCACGAGTGTCGAGACGGTGCTCACCACAGCGAGCCATTCTGGTTCGACCAGACACAGGGACGCTGTGGCCGGCTTCCTCACCCGGCACGGCCTAGACGAGAGCCACCTGCAGTGCCCGGTGGATTGGCCGCTGGGTGCCACCGAGCGTCACGCGATGCAGGCAGAGGGAAAACCCCAAGACCGGCTTGCCATGAACTGCTCCGGGAAGCACGCCGGGTTCCTGGCCGCTTGCCAGCACAGTGGGTATGACCTAGAGACCTATCTGGAACCCGATCACCCACTGCAACAGCTGATGGCAGACACCATCGAAGATTGGACCGGGGAGAGTATTTCTTTTTCCTCAACAGACGGGTGTGGTGCCCCACTCCACCAGGTCAGCCTGCACGGTCTTGCCCGAGGAATAGCTCGGGTGGCACTGTCAGAGGATCCCAGAGCGGCCGTGCTCACCACCGCTCTGGCTGAAAACCCTTGGGCTATCGATGGAGAGGGCAGGGCCAATACCCGCACCATTGAAAGGCTCGGGGGCGTCGCGAAAATCGGTGCAGAAGGATTAGTGGTGATTGGCGTTCCCCAAGGAATCGCCGTTGCGGTGAAGGTTCTCGATGGTTCCATGCGGGCAACAACCCCCATTGCTCTTGAAGCGCTGCGTAGTGTCGGGGCCATCTCAACAAAAGACCGCGATGCTCTGCTGGATGATGTGAGCGAACCCGTGCTTGGCGGGGGACGAGTAATTGGCGGTCTTGACGTCCGGCTGTAGTCTGGATTCTGGTGAAACACCAGCGTTACGCGCTGGTCCGCCGCCCCACACAATGAGGTAAAAAGATGAAAATATCGGTCCCCCGCGAAATCAAGAACAACGAGTTTCGGGTCGCGATGACTCCCGCTGGCGTGCGTGATCTAGTCGCCTCCGGTCATCAGGTTTTTGTTGAGACCGGCGCAGGCGTTGGTTCGGGTATTGCAGACTCCGACTACCAAGACCAGGGCGCAACGATTGTTCCAGACGCCGCTACCGCCTGGTCAACAGCCGACATGGTGGTGAAGGTCAAGGAACCCGTAGCGAGCGAATACCAGTACTTCCGAGTGGACCTTGTTTTGTTTGCCTACCTGCACCTCGCTGCAGAACCCGAGTTGACCAAGGCCCTTCTGGATTCCGGCATCACCGCAATTGCCTATGAGACGGTGCAGGGCCCAACAGGTGGTCTCCCGCTGCTCGCTCCCATGAGCGAGGTTGCGGGGCGTCTCTCCGCCATTGTCGGAGCCAACACGCTGATGAAGCCCGCCGGTGGCATGGGGCAGCTCGTCCCCGGTGTTCCTGGAGCCCGCCCCGCCAACGTTGTGGTGCTCGGCGGTGGGGTCGCTGGCACGAATGCAGTGTCTGTTGCTGTTGGTCTGGGTGCTGACGTGACTGTTTTGGACACAAACCTCCAGCGCCTCAAAGAGCTCGATGCTCTCTATGCGGGTCGTATTAAGACCCTTGCGTCCAATTCACTTGAGATCGAGAAGGCCTGCTTGGCAGCCGATCTCGTGATTGGTTCGGTTTTGATCCCCGGAGCAAAAGCGCCCAAGCTGGTTTCTTTGGACCTGGTGTCTCGCATGAAGCCGGGCAGCGTCCTGGTTGATATTGCTGTGGACCAGGGCGGATGCTTCGAGGGCTCGAAGCCCACCACCCACGCTGATCCCACCTTCGCCGTTCACAACAGCATCTACTACTGCGTTGCCAACATGCCAGGGGCTGTGCCAGCGACATCGACGGTTGCTCTTACCAACGCCACCATGCGCCACGTGAACGCTCTGGCAAACAAGGGCTGGAAAGCTGCTCTCGCTGCCGAAGCCGGTCTTGCCATGGGGTTGAACACCACCAAAGGATTACTGACCAACGAGCCAGTGGGCGCGGCCCACGGCCTCACTGCGGTGAGCGTTCAGGAGCAACTGGTTTAGCAAGCAAAGCCCTTCCTGCTCGCCACACCCACACCCACCCGACCTGGGGGACAAGGGGTGGCAGGGTGATTCGACCTGAGCTCGCCACGCGGATGTCGCGGTGGCTCACCCCCTGAACCAGAACATCTGCGCGGCTGGTCAGCGGGCCAAGAGTGTGCCAACCAGCCATGGCCTGATCGGGTGTGCCAAGAAAGCTCGTGGGGACGCCCTCCCACACTTCTGGTGTCTCACTCAGCACGATGGGTGGGGTAACCGCTTCGCTCAACTGCGGCGGAGCCCACGGCAGAATCGGTTGTGACGCCGAGATCTGTATTTCTACTCCTGCAAACCTCCCTCTGCCTGGAACCGTGAGACCGGGGCCGCCCCACTGCACCTGATCGTCCTTGTCGGCAAGGGACAAAACGAGGCGCTGGGGGGTTAGCCTGGCAAGTCCTCTACACAGACGGTGCCTGGGTCCGAGCGTCAACACAAGCTTTCCGTCATAACCCTCCAGCGCATCCATCAAGAAAACCTCCCCTTCGGATCCGGCTTGGTGCAGGAGGTGATCAGCGTCATCGATGACGATGGTCGCGCCTGTTCCTTGGTGCTCCTGAACACACGCCCATGCGCCTGCCGGATCCCGGGGGGCTACGACCGACACGTGGGACAGCGCCGAAACAGCATGGGCCGCAGTGGTTCTCCCCGATCCGCTATCCCCCACAATCACTATCGACCCGGCTGATAGTGGATCGCTAGTGAGTTTCTCCTTGGTTTGTAGCTCGGGGTAATCTCCCCATCCCCAGACCCCCCGTTCATACGCGATGGTGTGGGGTAGTTCTTCGCTCCACACCCGCCAGTGGCTTTTTTCGCTTTCACGGCTGGAATTCTCGTTACTGGCAAGCGCAACATCGTGCCATGCCGGAGCCCTGGTGGCACCAGCCACTAAGGCTCGACCGGGAGCAACATGACGCAGAGTGTTCTTTTGGGATGCAGACAGCTCAGGCATCCACTCAGCCACTTCCTGATCATCCGTGACTCTTCCGCATATTCGAAGAGACACATTGGCCATCAGTGCGCGGGGAAGCACCCCGGAGACGCGTTGGGTGGAGAGAATGACGTGGATACCGAGCGATCGACCGCGCTGGGTGAGATCAGACAGTGTGTCAGCCCACTCGGGCGCGGTGGTGAGTAACCATGCCACCTCATCCACGACCACCAGTAGCCTCGGACACCAGGTGGAGTCGGGGAGGTCGGCAACGTCTGGAACCCCGTGGGCGCTCAGAATGCGTTCGCGTTTCACCATTTCTGATTCCAAACCCGCACGCGCTCGGGAACTTCGAAGAGGATCCAGGTCGGTCACCATTCCAATGGTGTGGGGAAGCGTGGACAGTGGCCTGAGCCCCGCTCCCCCTTTGAAATCAATCACCACGACAACGAGGTCATGGGGTTCATACGAAGCCGCAAGAGACAACACCAGAGAACAGACGCTCTGGCTTTTACCGCTTCCCGTCGCACCCCAGACCACAGCGTGTGGCCCCTCCCGGACAAGATCAATCCCAGCTGCTTCTGGGGAGAGCCTGGCCCACAGGGTAGATCTATTCGGGCCCTCGACAACGCTCGAACCAGGCTCCACAGTCGTGATGGTCCGTTTTCGAAGGGCCCGCAGGGCTTCAACAAGGGTTATCCGATCACACTTGATCTGGCGGGGCATCTCACCTGAGACATGAACGGTGCCAAGGGGTCCTCCGCTCAGAATCAACAGCGTCTGGCATTCACCAGGAACATCAGCCAAGCTCCTGACCCACACCGCCCGAGATGCTCCCTTTATGTCGGTGGGAAACGGTTCACCAGAACCACGTAGTGCAGGCTCGAGACCTTCGACACCAGAGCCCATCCACCACTGCAGGACAATATTTCGCCAGACGTCTTCAGCCTCCGGGCCCCCGATCAGCGCGATCCCCCTGAGCACGTCGACAGCAGCAGGCATGGCGCCAAGCGCCTCTGTTCCAGACAGCGCGTGGCCCATCGGCGGTGTCCACCAGCCCTGACCGATCCTGACCACTTCAGGCGCGGTTGCGGGCTCCCGCCACATCGGGTCGTGGCTCCACTCCAGCACTGAGGGAGCAATCCTGGACGCGTGACCCCGCTCCCTAGAGCGGGCAGTCTGCAGAGCAGCCGCATAGGCCTCGGTAGCGGCATCGTGCTCGGCCTTGGCTGATCGCGCGTCTTTGGCTGCAATCTTCTTGTGATGCCACCAGCCACCCAACACCATGAGTGGCCCCATAAACCCCATCATCAGAGCCAGTGCAGAGTGCAACACAAGTGCCATCACCAGCGAGAGCGCCAGGGGCGCCAACAACGGGATGATGGGGATAGAAATGGGATCTCTGGCAGGAAGCGGAGGGGGAGCTGGACCAAGAGACACCCAGGGATTAGACCACTGGGGGGTCCGGCGAATACTTCGTTGCTTCGAGCAGTGCGAAGAAATAACGAAACCGGTGGGTGTGGACCGGGGCGCTAGTTCAGCGTGAAGGAGACGGAACCCAACCGAACGGTGGAGCCCCGCACCACGAAGTACTTTTCATACGGAATGCATTGAATGGGCTTTGATCCTGGCTCTTCCACGACGGTTCCGTGGACGGTCTTCACATCTTGAACCCAGAAAACTCCCTTTTCAACACCAAATTCCACGTGTTCCGGTGCGACGGTGTCGCCGTCGTCCTCAACATAAATACGAAAGACCTCGTCGTCATCCACGAGCGGTTTGACGCCGATGGTTCCTGGGCGCTCTCCGACCGTCACACTGTGGTTATCGCTGAAGTTCAAGACGAAACGGATTCCTGCAGGTGGCCGCTTTGTCTTTTTCTGCGCAACCCCTTCTGCCTGCTCGATGTCGAATAACGACATCTGCTGGGTCTCCTTCATGGCCGGGGCAGGGTCATTGACAGGGGTTGTAACGGCGGGTTTCTTGCCGAGGTTCAAGCTCCGGCGCAACCAACCCGTGGTCGTCACCGAAGGTTCCTGCTCCACAGCAGGCTCCCGGTCCACGACGGGCTCTGGAATGGGTGCGGGGGCGGGTGGCGTGGGTCTTGGCCTGATCATGGACTGGCCACAGGACGGGCAGAAAAGACTCGTCGCTGGGACTTGCTCACCGCACCGTGAGCAAGGACCAGGCGGGGTCACCTGAACTGCATCGAAAAGACTCATCGGAGCTCAGGTTAGCGGGGGTGAGCGGCAAGGACGTGGAGCACACACAGCGACTACGCAGGTCACATGCAGGGTAGGTGCGTACCCTCGAGGAAGTCCGGGAAGGAGCCCTCGTGAACACCGCGTCTGTGGTCAACCCAAGCGACGCCCGTCTGCCTCCCTCCAAGGCTGTGGATGCGCTGGGCCTTGTAGCGTCTCTCGGACTCGCTCTCGCGGTCGCAGGTATGTCCGGCCTTGCCACGATGCATACCGTCGATGGCTGGTATTCCGAAGCTCACCAAACGCTCTGGAACCCACCGAACGTCGTGTTTGGGCCGGTGTGGTTGGTGCTCTACAGCCTGATGGCCGTCTCCGCCTGGTGGGTATGGCGGCAACCGCAGTCGCGTGAGCGTCAACGAGCTCTTGGCCTCTATCTCGGCCAACTGGCCCTCAACGCCGGCTGGACACCGCTGTTCTTTGTCGGGTATGACCTCATCGGCCCCATCGCCTTGTGGATTGCTTTGGGTTGGATCGTGCTATTGAACTTCGTGGTGTTGGCCACACTGGTCGTGATGTGGCAGATCAAAAAGCCAGCGGCAATGTTGTTGATGCCCTATTGGGCATGGTTGCTTTTCGCCACCGCGCTCAATGCGTCACTCGCCGTCATGAACAGCTAATTCTTGGGGCCCCTCCGGCACAATAGAGAGCCTAGGGAAGGTGTCATCGTGTCTGCACTCACAACCGGTCAACGTCTCGGGCGTGGGGCCATAGCGCTCGTTGCTGTGGGCGCCCTAGCGCTCCAGGGTGGAGTCGCGTGGGGGGCAACGTGGGTTGTGGAAAACGAGCAAAACCTCAAAGACCGGCTGGTTGCCTACCAGTTCGACCCTTCCGAGGACATCAAGCGATACGTTGAGCAAGCCGGTCTCTCAGCAAACGGAGAGCTCTACATGCTGGCGTCACTGCCCAAGGTCGTGCCAGCTTATGAATTTGACCGCTACTGCAGCCGGTCTGAACCAGGCATCGGAGTTCTCGGGTGCTATACGCTCCGGGATCGACGCATCTACTTGTATGACGTCACGGACCCGCGCCTAGTGGTCATGGAGCCCGTCATCGCCGCCCACGAAATGTTGCACGCTGCCTGGGCGAGGCTGTCGGTGGCGGAACAGGAGCGTATTGCAGTTTTGCTTGAGGAGGGCTTCGCTCCCTTGCCAGCAGATCACGAACTGCGCACCCGCATCGCATCCTACGAAGACAACAACCCGGCGTCCCGAATTCCCGAGTTGTACTCGATTCTTGGCACCGAGCTTGGCACATTGCCGACTGAGCTGGAAGAGCACTACTCCATCTATTTTGATGACCGCAGCAAGGTAGTCGCTCTTGCCCAAGACTTTTTCCGGGTGTTTGAAACCCTCGTCGCAGAACGAGACCAGTTATTGGAGAACCTCGAATCCCGCGGCGCTGAGATTGACGGGCTGAACTTCACCTACAACGAGGCAAACGCCGCACTCTCACGAGATATCGATGCTTTCGAGGTGCGACGAACCACCCCCGGAGGCTACCCCTCTCAGTCAGAATTCCTTGCCGCCCGAGCCTCTCTGATCGAGAGGCAGGACAGATCGAGGTCACTCCGCAGCACGCTGATCCAAAAAATCGAGGAATACAACACCCTCCTCGAAGATTTCACGCGCCTGAATACCGAACTCTCCGAGCTGAACCGTGGGATTAATATAACAATCGAGGAGAAGGACGAGCTATCCCCCGATACTGAAACCATCGAGGAGTAGGTACCTCATCCTTGCTAGTATGGCGCCATGATCGACACCTCGGAACTAAACAGCCCACTCGGAGTCCTCACACTTGTGGCTGAAGACAGCGTGCTGAAAAGCGTCAGCATTGCTGACCACCCTGGGTCACACACTGGTCTTTCGACCCCCACCCACCCAATACTGGTCGCCGCTCACCAGCAGCTCACGGAGTATTTCAACGGAACCCGCACGAGCTTCGATATTCCCGTGAATCCGACAGGCACAGCCTTTCAACGAGCAATCTGGGGTGCCCTGCAACGGATTCCCCACGGTCACTTCATGAGCTACCAACAACTAGGCGAGAGTGCAGGTGTCGGAAAAGCTGCACGGGCAGTGGGTGGTGCGGTGGGAGCCAATCCTCTGCCGATCATCATTCCCTGCCACCGAGTATTGGCCTCAAACCAGAAAATCACCGGTTATAGCGGTGGGGCAGGAATTGTGACAAAGCAGGCCCTGCTCGATCACGAAGGAATCAGCTACCGCTGATAACCAGGTCGATCCGGCCATCCGTTAGGGATTCCTGGTCGAAATTCCAGGATGCCACTGCCCCCCACGCAATCAAGTCATCAACGGAATCAAGCTGCACCCCATCGCGGGCCATGGCTCGAACCAGCTGGCCTTTCACAGACTTGTTGGCGTGACCTAAGGCTTTTCTCTGTCCCACCGGTCCCGGCTGCACCAGGTTCACAAACACTCCCCGGGTTTCAGGGACTACAGCCAAGCGTCGATAGCCTTCGCTACGAAGATCCACAACAAACCCTCGAACCTCGGACCAGAGGATGTCCGAAACATCCGCCCACTGGGTGGTGGGTGTTCCCCGGGATAGACGGGAGTCATACGACAGCCGGTAGGCCGGGATGAGATCTGTTGAGAGAATCAATCCAAACAACGCCGAGAAAATCGCTAGGTGTTTGGCGGCCCAGGCAGCCCCTGGCCCCAGGGTAGCGGAGTCCAGCGCGTCATAGAGAACGCCGGAATATCGCTCGAGTGCGGGCATAACCCCAGAGAAACGAATCTGTTGATTGCGCTCAATCTCACTGTGGCCCTTCGGGCCAAGCTTCAGTGCGGCGAGGGCTTTCTTAGGGTCCAGCGAAAGCTTCTCTACCTGCTCGAGCAAGGACAGACGAGTGGGGTTTTGAAGCGGAAAACTCAACGCAGAAACATCGAGAACCTGATCGTCTCGTCCACCTGAAACCTTCGTTTCAGAAGGAGGCACAACAACCAGCATTACGCCTCGATAATCTCTGCCAGTCCGGCGACAATGGTCACCTTGTCGTTATCGACAGAGAGGAAACCATCCTCCGCCTTGGCCGTAATCTTCAAACCATCGGCCGTCGTGATCCGCACTTCACCGGCCGCCAAAACACCCAGGGTGGGCTGGTGGCCAGCGAGAATTCCGATCTCGCCTTCTGTGGTTCTGGCAACGACCATTGTCGCCTCCCCCGACCACACCAAAGCGGTCGCGGAGACGACAGTGACCTGAAGAATCGACACGCTTAGCCGTTTTCCTTCTGAATCTTTGCCCACTTCTCTTCCACGTCGGAGATAGGACCAACGTTGAAGAAGGCCTGTTCTGCGACGTGGTCGAATTCACCCTTGGCAATCGCGTCGAAGGACTCAACGGTTTCCTTGAGCGGAACGGTAGAGCCTTCCACGCCGGTGAACTTCTTGGCCATGTAGGTGTTTTGGGAAAGGAACTGCTGAATACGACGGGCCCTGGAGACGGTGACCTTATCTTCTTCGCTGAGCTCATCAACACCGAGGATGGCGATAATCTCCTGCAGTTCCTTGTTTTTCTGCAGAATCTGCTTGACCGTTGTTGCCACTCGGTAGTGATCCTCACCCACGTAGAGCGGGTCGAGGATACGACTGGTGGAGGTCAACGGGTCTACTGCTGGGTAGAGACCCTTGGCCGCAATGTCACGACTGAGCTCGGTTGTTGCATCCAGGTGAGCGAAGGTCGTGGCCGGCGCTGGGTCGGTGTAGTCATCGGCTGGCACGTAGATGGCCTGCAGGGACGTGATGGAGTTACCTCTGGTGGAGGTAATACGCTCCTGCAAGATACCCATTTCGTCTGCCAGGTTCGGCTGGTACCCCACTGCAGAAGGCATACGGCCCAACAGGGTCGACACCTCAGAACCTGCCTGAGTGAAACGGAAGATGTTGTCAATGAAGAGCAACACGTCCTGGTTTTGCACGTCGCGGAAGTACTCAGCCATCGTCAATGCCGAGAGCGCAACGCGAAGACGGGTTCCGGGGGGCTCATCCATCTGGCCAAAGACAAGGGCGGTCTTGTCAAAGACGCCGGCTTCTTCCATTTCGTGGATGAGGTCATTACCCTCACGTGTACGCTCTCCCACTCCGGCAAAGACCGACACACCACCGTGGTCCTGGGCAACACGCTGAATCATTTCCTGAATCAACACGGTCTTACCCACACCGGCTCCACCGAAGAGGCCAATCTTTCCACCCAACACATAGGGGGTCAAAAGGTCAATGACCTTGATGCCGGTTTCAAAAAGCTGAGTCTTCGACTCGAGCTGGTCAAAGGGTGGTGGGTTGCGGTGGATAGCCCAACGCTCCACACCCTCGAGCTTGTCATCGGAGTTCAACACTTCGCCGAGAACGTTGAAAACCTTACCCTTGGTGGCGTCGCCGACGGGAACCGTGATGGGGCTTCCGGTGTCACGCACTTCTTGACCTCGCACCACACCATCGGTGGGCTTCAGAGCAATGGCGCGAACCAGATCATCACCCAGGTGCTGAGCGACCTCAAGAGTCAACATCGTACTAACACCATCGATCGTGACGGTGGTCTGTAGTGCGTTGTATATCTCGGGAATGGAGTCGTGGGGGAACTCGACGTCGATGACGGGGCCCGTGACGCGGGCAACACGACCCGTGGCAGTCGTTTTCTTCGTGGCAGTCTTGGTCATGGTGTTTTCTCTTTCCTTACTTCGCCGAAGAGAGGGCGTCGGCGCCGCCCACGATTTCGGAAATCTGTTGGGTAATTTCAGCCTGGCGAGCGTTGTTCGCAAGGCTGGTGTATTCGCGGATCAACGTGTCAGCGTTATCACTTGCTGACTTCATTGCCTTCTGTCTGGCAGCGTGCTCCGCAGCAGCGGACTGCAACATGGCGGCAAAGATTCTGTTTTCGATATAGACGGGCAACAGCGCGTCCAACACGTCATCGGGCTCGGGCTCGAACTCATAGAGTGGGAATATTTCGACATCCCCGGGCTCATCAACACCCTCCACAACCTCCAGTGGCAAAACACGCACCACTTCGGGGGCCTGACTGACGAGCGACACAAAGCGGTTATAGACGATGTGGATTTCATCCACGCCGCCCTCGTCGGTCGCTTGGGTGAAGCGCTCGATCACAGTGCGGGCAATCTCTTTGGCCGTCTCAAACTCGGGCTGGTCGGTGTTTCCCGTCCACGATTGCTCAACAATCCGCTGGCGGAAGGCAAAGTTTTGAACAGCCTTGCGGCCGATCACGTAGTTCACAACCTCTTTACCTTCATCCTCCAGGCGGGCACGAAGCTCTCCGGCTTCGCGCAGTACCTGGGAACTAAAAGCACCAGCCAGGCCTCGATCAGAGGTGAAAATTACCATGGCTGCGCTGGTGGGCTTTTCGGCTTCGGTCAGCAATGGGTGATCGATGTTGGAATAGTTCGCCACGGCGGACACCGCTCGGGTGACAGCACGAGAATACGGCGCAGCAGCCGTCATTTTCGCCTGGGCTTTTTGAATTCTCGAAGCTGAAATCAGCTCCATTGCCCGCGTAATCTTCTTGGTCGTACTGGCAGAACGAATCTTCTGCCGGTAAACCCGAAGTTGCGCACCCATAGTTGTCCAGTCCTTTTCTTATGCCGTGTGTTAGCGCTTGCGCTTGACGATTTTTTCCTGGTTGATGTCCTCGACCTCGATGGCGTCGAACTCTTCGCTACCGGGATGTCCAAGGCCCTCGTCACCACTGCCCTGGAAGGCAATAACAAAAGCGTCGACCTCTTTCTCAAGAGTCGCTTTCGTTTCGTCATCCAACACGTTGGTCTTGCGCAGGGTGTCAAGAATCTTTGTGTTGCGACGCAGGTGGTCGAGCAGTTCAGATTCGAACTTCAAGATGTCCTCGACTGCGATGGTGTCGAGCTTTCCATTGGTACCAGCCCAAATGGAGACAACCTGCTCCTCCACTGGATAGGGCGAGTACTGGGGTTGCTTCAAAAGCTCGGTCAGCCTCGCACCACGTGCGAGCTGGCGGCGGCTGGCAGCATCCAGGTCGGAAGCGAACATGGCGAACGCTTCGAGAGACCGGTACTGCGCGAGCTCGAGCTTGAGTGTTCCCGACACCGACTTGATGGATTTCACCTGGGCGTCACCACCCACGCGGGACACGGAGATACCCACGTCCACAGCGGGGCGCTGGTTGGCCAGGAACAAGTCAGACTGCAAGAAAATCTGACCATCGGTGATGGAGATCACGTTGGTGGGGATGAAGGCCGAGACGTCATTGGCTTTGGTCTCGATGATTGGAAGACCGGTCATGGAACCGCCACCCTTTTCATCGGAGAGCTTCGCACAACGCTCCAGCAGACGGGAGTGTAAGTAGAAGACGTCTCCGGGGTATGCCTCACGTCCTGGTGGACGACGCAGCAACAGTGACACAGCGCGGTACGCCTCAGCCTGCTTTGACAGGTCATCAAAAATGATCAGGACGTGCTTGGAGTTGTACATCCAGTGCTGACCAATGGCAGATCCGGTGTAGGGGGCCAGGTACTTTAAGCCGGCGGGGTCAGATGCTGGAGCCGCAACAATAGTGGTGTATTCCATGGCGCCTGCTTGTTCTAAAGCGCCCTTCACACCAGCGATGGTGGAGCCCTTTTGACCAATAGCAACATAGATACAGCGAACCTGCTTGTTGGGGTCACCCGTCGCCCAGTTGGCTTTCTGGTTGATGATCGTGTCAACAGCGATGGCCGTCTTACCGGTCTGGCGGTCACCAATAATCAGCTGACGCTGTCCACGGCCCACCGGAATCATGGCGTCGATCGCCTTGATACCGGTCTGCAGTGGCTCGTGCACACTGCGTCTGTCCATAACACCGGGAGCCTGCAACTCGAGAGCCCGGCGGCCTTCGGTCTTGATGTCACCCACACCATCAATCGGGTTACCCAGTGGGTCGACGACACGACCGAGGTATCCATCACCGACAGGAACGGAAAGGACCTCTCCGGTCCTGGTGACCTCCATACCGGCTTCAATGCCAGAGAACTCACCGAGGATAACGACACCGATTTCGTTCTCATCCAAGTTCTGAGCGAGACCCAGGGTGCCATCGGCAAACTTCACCAGTTCGTTGGCCATCACACTGGGAAGGCCCTCGACGTGGCAAATACCGTCGGCTGCGTCAATCACGTGACCCACCTCGGATGTCACAGCTGTTCCAGGGTCATACGAGGCCGCGAATTTCTTCAGCGCATCGCGGATCTCAGCCGGGTTGATTGTCAGTTCTGCCATGGTTTTTCCTTTGGGTTGTGATTCCATCATTCACTCTGGGTGCTGGGATTAGCCAGCAAGTTTGGTGCGTAAATCAAGGAGGCGGGTTTGGATACTGCCATCAATCACGTCGTGTCCAACACGAATCTTCGCGCCGCCCACGACGTCGGGGTTGATGACCTCGGCCAGATAGTGCTCCTGGCCGTACTTCTTTTTCACCAGCGCCTGAATACTCGCGCGCTGAGAAGCTGTGAGAGGCTTTGCCACTGTCACCATCGCAAGACCGGTTCCTGCCTGGTCTGCCACAGTCTCTGCAGCAGCACCGAGCATGGCGCCCATCCGGCGACCGCGGGGGTCGCTCACCAGGTGCTGGACGATAGCGAGGGCCTGAGGTGACACCTTGCCCGCAATCAATGAACCAGCCAGAGCAGCTCGTGCCTCACCGCTTGCCCGCTTCGAACCGAGCGCCAATTCCAGCTCGGCATCGGAGTGCGCAAGTTTGGAGACAGCCAACAGCTCTCCGACCAGGTCAACGCCCTCGCTTGTTGCAGCCAAGACCCTGATTCCGAGGTCCTCTAGAGCACCCTGCAAATCATCCGCGTGTGACCACGGCAGGATCGCTAATTTAGCGAGGAGCTTCTTCGCGTCCGTGGACAGCGATGCGAATGCACCCCGGGCAAGTTCTTGACGCCTGGACGGTTCCGAGGACGAATCGGTTAGGGCTCTGCGCAGAGCCTTAGAACCAGACAACCCCAGAGCTGCTGCGAACAAGTTCGCTGCAAGTTCTTGGGACATCGCCTGATGACCGGCGAGCACGAGCTTCGCCTGGTCGAGGGATCGTCTGGTTTGTGCTCCCATGATTACTTACTGGCCTTCTTTGCGGGAGTGTGTGCGGCAGAGGCCTTCTTGGCTGGAGCTTCTTTCTCAAGGTCAGCAAGAAGCCTGTCGACAACAGACGCTGCCTTAGCGTCTTCGCTGAGGCGCTCCTGAACGACCGCCGCAGCGAGGTCCAGCGCAAGCGTGCCCACTTCTTTGCGCAGAGACAAAACAGCCTGGTGACGTTCTGCTTCGATCTGCGCCTTAGCGGTTGCAGCAATGCGATCCGCTTCACTCTGAGCGCTTGTCTTCATTTCGGCAAGAATCTGGGAACCGTCTAAACGGGCCTTGTCGCGAATCTCAGCGGCTTCAGCGCGGGCTTCTTGGAGTAGGGCGTTGTATTTCTCGAGCGCAGCTTTGGCTTCCGCCTGAGCATTCTCAGCCTGAGCAATACCACCTTCGATGGCAGCAGAGCGCTCATCCAGGGTCTTCTGCAGTCTGGGCAAAACAATGCGCCAGAAGAGGAAGAGAACCAGGGCAAACGGAATGATCGACCAGACAATGTCATAGATCGCGGGGAGCAACGGGTTCGTTGGTTCCCCTTCCGCTGCAAGAAGAGGTGCTTTAGTCTGCATCACTGGGCCTAACCGGTGAAGATGAAGTATGTCGCGATACCGATGAACGCCAGTGCTTCTGTAAAGGCGATACCGATATACATCAACACCGTCAAACGGCCCTGAAGTTCTGGTTGACGAGCGACCGATTCAATGGTCTTGCCCACCACGATGCCCACGCCAATAGCGGGCCCGATAGCAGCGAGACCGTAACCGACCGTCGCAATGTTTCCGGATAGTTCGGCGATAACCGAGGTTGCGTCCACAGGTGTTTCCTTCCATGTTGTCAGCCCGATGCCATATCGGGCTGAGGTTTAGTGTTCTTCCGCCAGCGCTAACTGGAGGTAGACAGCGGTCAAAAGGGTGAAGACGTAAGCCTGAAGTACTGAGACTAGTATTTCGAAAAAAGTGAACGCAATGCTGAACGCGATCGTACCGATGCCGAAAAGGGCCATCCACGAATCGGAATACAGCACAAAGAAGTGGGTCGAGGAGAAGAAGAGCACCAGCAGGAAGTGGCCCACGACCATGTTCATCAAGAGACGAAGAGTCAACGTGATGGGGCGAAGAATGAAGGTAGAGACCAGTTCGATCGGCGTCACGATGATGTAGAGCGGCCACGGAACGCCCGGGGGGATCAAGGCGTTCTTGAGGAACGCGACGGGGTGCTTTCTCAAGCCCGCGTATATGAAGGCGATATACGCCGCCACCGCGAGCACCAAAGGCATCCCAATAACACTGGTCCCTGCAATGTTCAAGCCTGGGATGATTCCGGTCAGGTTCATAAACAGCACGAGGAAGAAAATTGTGGTGAGCAGGGGCAAGAAACGCTTGCCGTCCTTCTCCCCCAGCAGGTCTTCAGCGATGTTCACCCGGACAAGACCCAGGATCATTTCGATGAAGCCCTGGAAACGTCCTGGAACCTTGGACATCTTCCTGGTGCCCAACCAGAACAACACAACCAGTGCTGCAACAGCAAGCAATCGGATCAGGACGATCCGGTTCATTTCGAATATGGTGCCTTCAAAGAAAATGGCAGGAGGAAAAAACTCCTCGATCGTGGGGGGCAAAAACCCCCCAGAGTCGCTAGCCGCAAGCTGGAGCAATGTGTCAGTGGCTTCTGTTAACAGCTCTGTCTCCAGTTTCGGGGCGCAGATATGCGCGGCGAACAACGTGCTTGCCTGACTTTAGCAAGCCATCCGGTGAGACACCAATTGGGCTTAGAGTCCAGGTCTAAGCGAATCGCTCGACCGAGACAATCTCGTGGATCTCAAGGGCAGGGATCGCTCCCACCCGAAGCAGCCGAAGACGCCCCTGTGGCCTATCCAACCCGGTGGAATCAAGGATTGTCGAGGGCTCTTCCACGCTCACAGAAGCATCATCTGCGAGATAGACAGCGACGCTGTCGCCCAACTGGTCCTTGGCCTCTTGCACCGTACCCACCGGAGGCTGGCCTACCGCAGAGGCCTGCGACGACGCCAAAGGCCCCGTTTCACTGAGCAGCTCTAGGGTGAACCGATTCGAGGGCATCCGAAGAGCAACGGTCCCCTTGGTCAGCCCTAAATCCCAGGCCAAAGATTCCCGGGCCGCAACAATAATGCTCAGGCCGCCTGGCCAGAACTCTTTCACTAGGTTCTCGAGCTCAGGGTGCTCTTCTTCGGACAGTGCTCGAAGCGTAGGAATTCCGGGCACGAAGACTCCGAGCGGAGCCTGTTCGGGCATTCCTCTGGCATCCCGAAGCGCCTCCAGCGCCTGGGCCCTAAAAGCATCCGCCACCACGGCATACCCGGTATCGGTCGGGACAACGACGAGCTTGCCTCGGCCGATGGCCATCCGAGCCTTGCGCATACCCTCGAGCAGTTGCTCGGGATCTGCGCAATTAAAACGTTCGCTTTTCACCCCACCAAGCTTTCCATGGCTTCGCGGAAGTGTGTTGTGTGCGCAGCGACGTCGTTGGTCGTGGTTACCGGGCTCATCAACGCCATGTTGTGAAAAGGCGTCAACAAGATGCCGCGATTGATTGCGTGTAAGTGCAAGTACTGCTGCACTTCAAAGTCATCAGCGTCAGCCGCTTCCTTTCCGTGGCGCGGTGCGCGATCGAGGAAGCTGTATTCCGAGCGAGAGCCCAGTTGCGTGACTTGCCACGGCACACCAAAATCGTCAATGGCCTGTTGCACGCCCTTCGTCCACTCTGTGGCCCGCTGAATCATCCCCGGGTAGACCTCCGGAGTCAACACCTCGCTCAGGGTTGCTCGAATTCCGGCTAATGACACCGCATTGCCAGCGAGGGTCCCCCCCACGCCACCGACATCGATGTCTTCTAGGTGAATGCTTGCGCGAACCCGCTCCTGCAACTCTGCAGTCATACCGTAGGCACCTGCAGGCACCCCGCCGCCGATGGTCTTGCCCACGACAACAGCGTCGGGTTGCAGGCCATCGCGTTGAATCATGCCGCCTGGGCCAGCACAGATTGTGTGCGTCTCATCAATGATCAACACCGCTTCGTACTTCGTGCACAGAGCGCGCAACGCATCGTGCCACCCTGGCTCGGGCAACACAATGCCGATATTGGTCATCGCTGGTTCAATAAGGACACACGCAATGTCGTTCTTGGCGAAAGCTTTTTCCAATGCTGGAACATCATTGAAGGGGACCACGACAGTGGTTTCAGACGGGGGAACCGGGGCGCCAATGTTGCCTCGCCTCTCCTGAACCGAACCATCAGGTCCCAGGGTGGCAAAGGTCTCATCCACGCTGCCGTGGTAGCAGTAATCAATCACCAGGACTTTTGGCTTTCCGGTCACATGGCGGGAATACCGGATCATGGCGCGATTCGCATCTGTTGCCGAAAGCGTAAATTGCCAAAACGGAACCTGGAAGCGATCGGCCAAGAGCCCCGCAGCGATTTCGGCATCTTCCGTAGGCAACATAGTTGTCGCTCCCTTCGCCAGCTGGGCCTGGATAGCCGCAACAGCCGGAGCCGGAGCGTGGCCAACCATGGCTCCGGTGTCCCCGAGACAGAGATCGATGTGGTCTATCCCATCCACACAGGTGAAGTGCGCTCCCTGAGCTTCAGAGACATAGACCGGCCATGGCCCCGGCCATTTCGCCATCCACAGCATGGGAACACCATCGGGCATCCTGGTGGCGGCCTTTTCCCACAGAGCCTTCGAGCGCGGCCGTTGGGAGACGAAGAGCTCAATTTCATCGCTCCACAGGCGCGCTAGACGTTCCCGATCTATCGTTGTCATGAAATCTATTCCTTAGCTGTACTGGAGTTTGCGCCGTTTCATGGCTCCGCCGACCTGTGAAACCAACACCAGTGCAATAGCGAGGAAGAACACAGCAGAAGCAATCACGTTTGCTTGGGCAGGAATCCCCCTGGCAGCTGCGGTGTAGACATACCGGGGGAATGTCACCGCAGCGCCCGCGTTGAAATTGGTAATGATGAAATCGTCAAAACTCAGAGCAAACGATAACAACGATGCGGCGATGATTCCAGGAATCAGCAAGGGGAATGTAATTCTCCAAAAGACCTGAGCCGGCGAAGCATAAAGATCCCGTCCGGCCTCTTCGAGGGCCGGGTCCAAGGTCGCAACACGTGCTCTCACGGTGACCACAACAAAGCTGACACAGAACATGGTGTGTGCCAGGATGAGGGTGACCAGACCCTTTTCCACTCCTGCGGTCAAGAACTGAGCAGCGAGGCCCGCACCGAGGACGACCTCGGGTGTTGCCATCGGCAAGAAGAGCAGCAAAGTGGTGGCTGATCGGAAACGGAAGCGATAGCGCACCAGGGCAATGGCGATCATGGTGCCCAACGTGGTCGCCATGGCCGTGGCCACAACAGCCACCAGAATGCTGTTGCTAAAAGCTTCACAGACATTTGGTGCATCACAGACGGTCAGCCAGTTGTCGAAGGTGAAACCGCGCCAAACAATGTTCGTGCGACGAGCGTCGTTGAACGAAAAAACAATCGTATAGACGATCGGAATGAGCAAGAAAATGAAAGCCATGCCCACATAGATGTAGAGGGCGTACTTACCAAAACCTCTCACAGCAGGTCCTCCGTCCCGCTGCGCTTGACATAGGCGCTCACCAGAATCAAGATGGCGCCCATCAGCAGAAGGGACAACGCCGCAGCCTGCGGGAAGTTTTGGAGCACCAAGAAATTGGCTTCGATGACGTTTCCGATCATCTGGGTGTCAGTGGAGCCCAAGAAATCTCGGCTTGCGTTGATGTAGTCACCGGCGGCGGGAATGAAGGTTAAGAGAATCCCCGAGAGAACACCGGGAATCGACAGCGGAATTGTAATGGTGCGAAAAACGGTGATCGGGTTCGCATACAAGTCGCCACCCGCCTCGACGTAGCGCAGGTCGAGCCTCTCCAAAGAGGTATAAATCGGTAACGTCATGAAGGGAATGAAGTTGTAGGTGAGTCCAAAAATCACGGCCGCTGGGGTTCCCGTGAAGTAGGCCTCGGCAGGGATTATTTGCACAGTCTTCAAGACACCGAGCAGGAACCCTTCGTCAGCGAAAATTTGCTTCCAGGCCAGGGTGCGGAGCAAGAAACTGATGAAGAACGGCGCTATCACCAACACCAGTGCGAGCGCCTGCCACAAGGGGTAGTTACGCAACTTAACGCCGATGACGTAGGCGATTGGGTACCCGATAATGAGGGCAAAGAACGTCGCGGTCAGCGCATAAATGAAAGACCGAGAAATGTGGGACCAGTACGTCTCGACAACCACGGTGTAGTTCTGCCATTGAAACGCGGTCTGATAATCACCAGCGAATCCACCGGGAACAGGAGCCTGAAAACTGGTAAGCACCAGAGACAGCAGAGGCGTGAGGAAAAACAAGATGAGGTACAGCACGCCCGGTAGCAACAACAGCAATGCAACTGGGCTCCTGCGTTGAACTACGGGTGCCGCTTGAGCCCCTCCCGCAACCGTCGACTGAAACGCCCCAAAAGCCATGCCTAAGACTCCTCGAGTTCAGCTTCGAGCCGCTCCCGCTCTACAACCGCCAGCGAACCGGTATCCGTATCCGCAGCAAAGCGACCCTCACCGCCTCCAGGGTGGTCGATCAGACCAAAGGCGTGATCGGGCGACCATGACAGGTAGACCTCATCACCAGGACGAGCACTATCTCCAAGCGACGTGTTTTGCGCGAAGACCGTAAGCTCACCAAGTCCCGGAACCTCGACCACGTACTGGGTGCTAACCCCGCTAAATGAAGCGTCAATCACTCTTCCGGGGCCAATGACAGTGCGACCTGCACCCTGTGGCTTCGCGAGGTGGAGCGTTACCTTTTCTGGTCGAACACCCGCGGTGACCCGCCCCCTGTGAACCTGGGCGCGATCCAGCGGAACAACCATGGCAACACCGGCGACCTCGAGAGTCATGGTGCTCGCACTCGAGCTCGTCACCTGACCGGTGAACAGATTGGATTGCCCGAGGAACGTCGCAACAAAAGCCGTGTGCGGGAGCTCATAAAGCGCCTCTGGCTGGCCCATTTGTTCAATACGCCCCTGGTTCATCACGGCAACCGTGTCGGCCATCGTCATGGCCTCCTCCTGGTCGTGCGTGACGTGCAAGAAAGTGAGACCGACCTCGCTTTGAATGTCTTTGAGCTCCAGCTGCATCTGGCGCCGAAGTTTCAAATCCAACGCACCCAATGGCTCATCCAACAAAAGTAGAGCTGGGCGATTGACGATCGCTCTCGCAAGCGCGACGCGCTGCTGCTGCCCTCCGGAAAGCTGAGCCGGCTTACGGTTGGCCACGTGGGCGAGTTCCACGAGCTCAAGCGCCTCTCTGGCGAGCTGATCCGCGTTTGCAATCCGTCGGCGCCGCAGACCAAACGAGACGTTTTCCGCAATGGTCATATGTGGGAAAAGGGCATAACTCTGGAACACCGTATTGACGGGGCGTTGGTAGGACTTTGTCTGGGTGACATCTTTGCCACCAATCAGGATTGAACCTTCAGTGGGTTCCTCTAGCCCCGCAACAAGCCGCAAAGTCGTGGTCTTGCCGCAACCGCTTGGCCCGAGCAAAGCAAAGAAAGACCCAGCAGGAATGTCAAGAGAAAGGTTATCTATTGCGGTAAAGCCGGGGAAGCGCTTGCTGACACCGACCAAGGAAAGGTCGGCGCCAGCCTCAGCGAAACCGCGGACTGGCGCCGATGCCTCTGCCACGTGTTGGTCTCCTCGTTTCCGGTGCTACGCGCCCAAAACGACGGCTTGGAATGCGGACTGGAATTCGTTGTCTTCTGCGGAATCCAAAGTCCTGAACGCTTGAACCTGAGAGAGAGTGTCCTCGTTCGGGAAAATCAGTTGGTTTTCCGCGAGTTCTGGATCGATCTCGATGGCCGCTTCGTAGGCGCCCTCGACCGGAGTCACATAGTTCACCCACGCAGCAACCTCAGCAGCAACCTCGGGCTCGTAATAGTAGTTCATCAGGATTTCTGCGTTGGTCTTGCGCGGTGAACCGACGGGAACACAGAAGGTGTCGTTCCAAATCGTTGCACCGGACTCAGGGAAAATGAACTTCCACTTCTCGTAGCCCTCTTCGAAGTTCAGCAACGTGATGTCACCCGACCAGCAGATGGCTGCCAAAGCATCCTCGTTGACAAGGTCCTCTGTATACGAGTTACCCCGCACGTTACGGACCTGGCCAGCAGAGACCTGCTCACGGAGCACGTCGAGGGCGTCGTTGAAGTCATTGGCGTCGAAGTCAGAAATGTCGACCCCGTTTGCCATCATCAACAGGCCCATGGTGTCGCGCATCTCGGAGAGAACAACGACGCGACCGCTCAGGTCAGAACGCCATAGGTCCTCGACGTTTCGCACTTCGCCGGTCTTATCAGTGTTGTACGCAATACCGGCGAAACCAGCCTGCCAGGGCAACGACTTCTTGCGGCCCGGATCAAAGTCAGGGTTCGCAAGGCGTTCGACTACGTTTGCCTTGTTCGGCATGTTTGCCTCATCGAATTCCTGGATGTAGTTCAAGCTTGCCCAGCGACTCACCATCCATTCAGTCGGGCAGACCAGGTCTGCTCCAATGTCTTGACCTAGCGCCAGCTGGTCACGCACCTTGGCAAAGTAGCTGTTGTTGTCGTCAAAGTCGACGATGTAGTTGACGTCGATACCGAACTGCTCCTGGAAACGGACCAGGGTGGGGTAGTTTCCGTCGTCATCTTCATCGATGTAAAAGGGCCAGTTGGACCAGTTCAACGTCTTGTCCGTGGCAGAAACATCTTCGGGTGCCGCCAGTTCACTGCCGGGTGCGCAGGCTGCAAGGCCCAGCGCCACTGCGCTACCACCTGCACCAGCGAGGAAGGTTCTTCTTGAAACCTGTGATTTCCGGGCCATCTTGATGAGGCTACGGACCATGGGATCTTGGGGTACTGGACGGTTCAGCATCGCAACTCCTTTGTTGGGTTTCGGTGCCTGGGCACCCTTGCTTGTTTCGATAATAGCCCCGGTAGCGTTTCAACACGACACTGGGTTGGTTACATTCAGGTAAAACCTGAATGTTCTTACTCTCCTATGTAGGACATAACGTGCTTGATGCGGGTGTAGTCATCAAAGCCATACTGGGAGAGATCTTTTCCGTAACCAGAGTGCTTGAAACCACCGTGTGGCATTTCTGCAACCAGTGGAATGTGGCAGTTGATCCACACGGCACCAAAGTCCAAGCCCTTGGAAAAGCGCATTGCCCGGGCGTGGTCCTTTGTCCAGACACTCGAAGCCAGACCGTAGAGAACGTCGTTCGCCATCGCAAGGGCTTCAGACTCTTCGCTAAAGGGCTGCACGGTAATGACGGGTCCAAAGATTTCGGTTTGGATGGCGTCGTCTTTTTGCTTCAGGCCGGTGACCACAGTGGGCTCGATGAAATACCCCTTGTCGCCCTTGCGAACGCCACCAATTTCAACAGAAGCGTTGCCAGGGAGAGCATCGAGCATTTCCATCACGCGCTCCATTTGGCTTTGGTTATTCAAGGGACCATAGAAGGTGTTGGGGTCGTGGGGCATGCCGGTTTGGACGTTGTCAGCCACCCACTTCTTCAGCTCTGCAACGAACTCATCGTGGATGTTCTTGTGCACGAGTACTCGAGTAGCTGCGGTGCAGTCTTGTCCAGCGTTGAAATACCCAGCAATTCCGATTCCCTCAACTGCCTTGGCAATGTCAGCATCGTCAAACACGACAACCGGAGCTTTACCACCGAGCTCTAGGTGAACCCGCTTGAGGTCTGACGACGCTGCCTGGGCAACAGCCATGCCGGCTCGAACCGAACCGGTGATGGAGACCATCTGGGGAATCTTGTGGTCGATCATGCCAGCACCACTGGTCCGATCACCGGTGATCACATTCATGACTCCCGGTGGAAGGTGCACAGAGCAGATTTCCGCCAACAGCAGTGTGCTCTGCGGGGTGGTGTCAGACGGCTTCAATACCGTGGTGTTACCAGCAGCAACTGCCGGAGCAAACTTCCACACGGCCATGTTCAACGGGTAGTTCCACGGCGTCACCTGGCCGACCACTCCGATGGGCTCGCGGCGAATGATGGAGGTGTGGTCCTTCATGTATTCCCCAGCGCTTTTACCCTCTAGGTTTCGTGCGGCACCGGCAAAGAACCGAATCTGGTCCACGCTGACCATGATCTCGTCGTCCACCAGGGTGGTGCGGGGCTTACCGGTGTCCTGGGACTCTAGGTCGGCAAACTCATCGGCTCGCTTTTCCATTTCATCGGCAATGCGAAATAGTGCGAGCTGACGTTCACCCGGGGTGGTGTCCTTCCAGCCTTCAAAGGCAGCGGCAGCGGCCTTATAGGCGCCATCAATATCAGCAGCATTAGAAATCGGGGAGTGTGCATACACCTCCTCCGTTGACGGGTCGATAAGAGCAAGGGCGTCACTGCCCCGTGCGTCGACATACTGACCGTTGACAAAGTTTTTCAGTGTGCGTGTAGTCATGTCCTTAACCTAACGCAGGTACAACCCGTAGGTCTAGCCCGGTATTTTCGAAGAAATTAGTGACGAATTTCTTGAAATGCCATGTTTTCAATTGCCAAATCATCAAAATGATGCGAAAATCGCAACATGGCTCGAATTGAGACACCCTCCACCCATACGCTGGATGCCCCCGCGAAGGAAATTATTCGCCTGCTCCAGCGCGATGGACGGGCGTCCTATTCCGAAATCGCCAAACAAGTCGGCTTGAGCGAGGCCGCTGTTCGAAAGCGAATAGGCAAGCTCATGGACAACGGCGTGATGCAAATCGTTGCCGTCACCGACCCGAGTCAGCTGGGATTCCACCGGCAAGCCATGATCGGGATCAGGGTCTCGGGTGATGCCAGAGAGGTGGCGGAAAAGATTGCCACCATCGACCAGGTTGATTACCTTGTGCTGACCACTGGCCGGTTCGACATCCTGGCAGAAATCGTGTGTGCCAACGATCACGAACTGAGCGAAGTACTCCACGGCGCCATTCGCACCACACCCGGTGTTGTGGATACCGAGACTTTTACCTACCTATCGATTGAAAAAGAACACTACGACTGGGGAGCACGATGACAATCATCAACAAACTGCAAAAAACCTTGAAGGCACAGTTGCCAAAAGCGAAGAAGCATTCCATGAAGCCAACGGCCAAGAAGCTCGGCAGGAAACCAGAGACCCTGCAAGACAAGGCTCGGGATCACCTGTGGATGCACTTCACCCGTCAGGGCCCGCTCGCGAACGGCGCCGAGGTTCCGATCATTGTCAAGGGCGAGGGTCACCACATTTTTGACGACAAGGGCAACAAATACATTGATGGCCTCTCCGGCCTCTTCGTGGTGAACGCAGGACACGGCCGCAAGCGCCTTGCCGAGGTCGCAGCAGCCCAAGCCGAACAGCTTGCCTTCTTCCCGCTCTGGTCCTACGCCCACCCGGCCGCTATTGAGCTCGCCGACAAGCTCGCCGGCTACGCGCCAGGAGATCTCAACAAGGTGTTCTTCACCACCGGTGGTGGTGAAGCTGTCGAGAGCGCCTTCAAACTGGCCAAGCAGTACTGGAAGCTCAAGGGCCACCCGATGAAGCACAAGGTGATCTCTCGGTTTGTCGCCTATCACGGCACCCCACAGGGCGCACTCGCCATCACTGGTATTCCGTCGATGAAGGCGATGTTCGAACCGCTGACACCCGGTGGATTCAGGGTCCCCAACACCAACTACTACCGTGCAACGGAAATGGGTTTCCAAGGAGGTTCCGAAGAAGAGTTTGGCTTGTGGGCTGCCAACCGAATCGAGGAAATGATCGAGTTCGAGGGAGCTGACACCGTTGCGGCTGTGTTCCTCGAACCCGTGCAGAACTCGGGCGGTTGCTTCACCCCTCCCCCCGGATATTTCCAAAGAGTGCGTGAGATCTGCGACAAGCATGATGTTTTGCTTGTCAGCGACGAGGTCATTTGTGCGTTCGGTCGTATTGGTGAGATGTTCGCCTGTGACGCTTTTGACTACATCCCCGACATCATCACCTGCGCGAAAGGCATGACCAGTGGGTACTCCCCCATCGGCGCGATGATTACGAGTGATCGCCTCTTCGAGCCCTTCGTAGAGGGCACCACAACCTTTTACCACGGCTACACATTCGGTGGACACCCGGTGTCCGCAGCGGTTGCTTTGGAAAACTTGAAGATTTTCGAAGAGGAGAAAATCCTGGAACACGTGAGAGAAAACTCTCCTAAGTTCCGGGCTGCTCTTGAGCGCCTGCTGGATATCCCGATCGTGGGCGATGTGCGGGGTGCTGGCTACTTTTTCGGCATCGAACTAGTCAAGAACAAGGAAACCAAAGAGACCTTCTCCGATGCGGAATCAGAGAAACTGCTTCGCGGGTTCCTCTCTAAGGCCCTCTTTGAAGCTGGCCTCTATTGCCGAGCTGATGACCGGGGCGACCCCGTCATTCAGCTGGCTCCCCCTCTCACCATCGGGCCCAAGGAGTTTGACGAGATCGAGGCCATCCTGCGCGATGTCCTCACCAGAGCGACCAAGCTGCTCTAGTTCCAGATGACGGACTATAGGGCTCTTTCGCTCTGGCATGACACCCTCGAAGAGGATCTTCGACCCCGGCCTGCGCTGGATCAGGGGGACCTAGCCAGGCACTGGGACGTGGTGATTATGGGCGCGGGATACACCGGGCTCTGGAGCGCTCTCGCACTCACTGAGGCCAGACCCAATCTCTCGATCTTGATTGTGGAAAAAGAGATTGCTGGCTTTGGAGCGTCTGGTCGAAATGGTGGGTGGTGCTCTGCCCTGTTTCCGAGCGGCCCTGCAGCGCTGATCAAGCGACACGGCCATGACAAGACAGAGGCTTTACGAGAGGCCATGGTCGATGCGGTCGATCAGGTCGGAGCCTGGGCCACACAGCTCAATATTGACTGTAATTTTCTCCGCGGTGGAACCATGATGCTCGCTCGAAACGAGGTTCAACTCGAGCGAGCCACAGAAACTCTCCACGAAGCATCCCTCACCACCGCAGACCTGCACGAGTGGAGAACACCAGAACAATCCCTTCGGGCTACCTCCGTGCTCGGATCAGTCTTTGACCCAGCCTGCGCCAGAGTCAACCCAGCCAAACTGGTCCGAGGTCTTGCCCGCGCGCTCGAGGCGCGTGGTGTTCGCATCGCGGAACAGACCGAGGTTCTTTCCTATCAGCCACACTCCATCACTACCTCAGGCGGCATTCTGAAGGCTGATGTAATTGTGGATGCTCTGGAGGGCTACCGGTCCCAACTGGCACAAACTCGCAGAGATTCGCTGCCTCTGTATTCGCTCATGATTGCCACCGAATCAATGCCTGATTCCGTGTTTGACGCAATCGGGCTCGAGCACGGCATGACCTTTTCTGACTTTCGGTCGTTGATCATTTATGGCCAAAGAACCGCCGATAACCGCATTGCCTTTGGCGGCAGGGGCGCTCCATACCACTTTGGAAGCAAGATTAAACCGGAATACGACCGGGTCCCAGCTGTGTTTGAAGCACTCGAAACAACACTCAAAGAACTCTTCCCCGAGGTCAAGCCCTACGAAGTCACCCACAGCTGGGGTGGGGTGCTCGGTGTGCCCAGAGACTGGCATGCGTCGGTCAGCTTTGACCCCGCCACCTCGATCGCCCGCGCTGGTGGCTATGTTGGCGATGGGGTGGGGCTATCTCACCTCGCCGGCTTCACCGTGTCAGACCTCGTGTTGGGTCTCGAAACATCGAGAACACAGCTTCCCTTTGTGAACCATCGCTCTCCGAAGTGGGAGCCAGAGCCTCTTCGTTATCTCGGTGCCATGGCAGCAATCGTGGGTGTTGATCTGGCTGACCGAAGTGAATCCAGAACGGGCAAGCGGTCGCTCTTTCAAAAACTGATTGCGCCGCTCACCGGCCACTAGTCCTTAGTCGGTTCCTCGCCGGGCAGGGTGATGTCAGAGACATACGGCATTCTGGATCGAGCCACCACCACTAAGTCCGTCACCAATCCCGCTAAGACTGCCGCGACAATAGTGAGAAACAAGGCGGTCCGATCGAGCCATTCTTGGTCTCCCAGCCAAAACACCGCGGCCAAGAACACCACGAACTTCAACAGCCACATTCCCAAGACGGCGGAGAAAAATCCTGGCGACAGAACGTCACCTTTACCGAGTTTAAAACCCCAGATGATGCTGATTGGGGTCAACCCCAGCAGGGCAAAACCAAGCGCGCTACCCACCAAGGCGCCGAGCATGCCCGCTAGATCAGCAACAAGGGCTCCCCAGGTTGCAGCAACAATGGCGATGATGGAGGTCACGACGGCCCCTACCAAGAGGGCTCGTCTCACTACCTGGGACACTGTCATGGGGTTACCTCTTCTTCGATGGCGAGTGGGTCATCTGAGACCCGATTATCCGGGGACAACGTTACGACCGTGGAGCCGATGAGGCCGAGGCCAATAATCGCCAGTGCCCAATACCAGGCCACAAACAAGAACATCAGGGTGCCAATGGCCAGCACCGCAGTCCACGCATACAGGATCAACACGGCTTGGCGGTGGGTGTGCCCCATGTCCAACAGGCGGTGGTGCAGGTGGGCACGATCGGCATCAAAAGGCGACATTCCTCGGCGCAGGCGACGAACCACTGCTAAAGAAAAATCGACCAAAGGGATGATCAAGACCGCCAAGGGCAAAATGACGGGCAAAAACGCCGGCAACAATTGGGTCGGGCTCACTGTTGCCGGGTCAATCTGCCCGGTAACGGAAATAGCACTCACCGACATCATCAAGCCCACCAGCAGCGAACCAGAATCACCGAGGAACAATTTGGCGGGATTCCAGTTCAAGGGCAAGAAACCCAAGAGGCCACCGGCGAGAAGAACAGTGATCAAGGTTGCAAAACTGAAGTAGTTGGCGCCGCTGTCCCCAATGGATAAGACAAACGCGTAGAGGAAAAACACTCCCGTGGAAATCAAGGCCACCCCTGCGACTAAACCATCGAGGCCATCAATAAAGTTCACCGCATTCATCACCAACACAATGGCTAATACCGTCAGCACGAGAGACAGGGCTGGTGAGAACAAGGTGATGCCCCCAATCGGCAGCGACACAATTTGCACACCCTGCCAGGCCACCACCCCTGCAGCAATCATTTGACCAGAGAGTTTTGTCAGCCAATCAAGCTCGATGATGTCATCCACCACACCAAGAGCAACGACGATGAAGGCAGCGACAAAGAGAGCCGTGATCGGCCTGGGGTTTTCAAAGACCGGAGCGAATTCAGCAATTTGGCTCGCCACCAAAGCGCCCACTGACATGCCACCAAAGACAGCGATCCCGCCCAGCCTGGGGGTGGGGACCTGGTGCACGTCTCTGGGCCTAATCTCACGGTGCCAGCGGTAGCGAATTCCTGCTTTCCACAAACCCCATGCCAACGAAACGCTCACCACCCCGGCGGCGGCCGTGACCAACACATAGAAGATCACGCTTCCCACCTGCCAGTGGCAATGGCCTGAATGTCTGCAGACGGCACGACTCCCTGGCGGACAACCCGCCATGGCCCGCCATCTGCAACATCACTGGCGTCCACGATGGTGGACCCAGGGTTGTGCGGGCCTTCGTGTGTCGGACCAACGATCCCACCATCGAGATAGACAGCGACTGATCCCCCCAACTGGGAGAACGCGTCCTTCGCGCTGATCGCGGCTGGTTGGCCGCTGATATTGGCGCTCGACACGGCCAATGGTCCGGTCTTCGCCAGCAACTCCAGGGCAATGTCGTTATCGGGCATCCGGATTGCCACCGTGCCACCGGTGTCTCCTAAGTCCCAGGAGACGTCAGGGTGAGCCTTCAAAATAATGGTCACACCGCCTGGCCACATCTGCTCCATCACCGCTCTGGCAGATTCCGGAACCTCGGCTACCAGTCGATCAACATCAGATACCGCTCCCACCAGGACCGGGGGTGGCATGTGCCGCCCTCGTCCTTTGAGAGCCAATAAACCGGCGACTGCCGCCGGTGAAAAAGCATCACAGCCCACCCCATAAACAGTGTCGGTGGGGATCACAATGGAGTGACCAGCAGACACTGCTTCGTGCGCCAGGCTTATCCCGAGCGCCCTTTGCTCCACATTCTGGCAGTCAATAATCTGTGCTGGCACGCTGTTTAGTCTAGTTCTCCCACCGTCTCCTGACCTTGGAGCCTTGCCCCCTAGGCTTAGGGCATCATGCTTTTTATCTTTGACATGGACAACGTCCTCTATGAATACCGCTGGCGCGACCGGATGGAGAAGCTCACCGCTCTCACCGGTCTTGATTTTCAGGAACTGAGAAAGCGGTGGTGGCATGACGACGGTGAGTGGAAGGCTGAAGCTGGCGAGCCTGACACCGGGGACGAATACCTTCGGCTCGTGAACGAGGCTTTTGGATCGGACATCTCCCGTGAGCAGTTCGTGAAATTCCGCAAAGACGCCATGACCTACCGACCAGAAGTAACCGAAGCGGTTTCCTTTGCGAAACAGTTTGGTCAGGTCACGTTGCTCACGAACAACGGAATTCTGATCGGTGAGCATCTGACCGAAGTAGCACCAGAGCTCGTTCCGCTCTTCGGGGAACACATGTTTGCAACCGCCCACTACAAAGCCAGAAAACCTGACCCGGTGGTGTTTGAGCGAGTGCTTACTCGCTACGGCCATGAAGGAACCGACACGTTCTTTGTGGATGACACCCCGGAAAACCTGCGCGGAGCGCAGGTTCATGGAATAACCACTCAGTGGTTCTCCCCGACCGATTCAGGGGAAACCATCAAGCAGAACGTCCAAGCCTTCGTCGACTCCAAGAATTAGGGCGCAAAGCCGTAGCTAAAACGCTCACGGCCGGTGAGGTCTCGTTCAGTTGCGACAGTTCGAAAACCGGCACCCTCCAGAATGCTTCGCACCTGTTCTCCCTGGAGATTGGAATGCTCCATCGCGAGGGGCGCGCCTTCCACAAGAACTCGGGATGCCAAAAGGACTATCTCCCTGACCACATCCAGCCCCTCGGCTCCCCCGAACAATGCATCGTGAGGGTCCCATTGCGAAACCTCCGGATCATTCGGGACCTCGGTGCTTGGAACATAGGGGGGGTTTGCCACAATCATGCCAACGCTTGCGTCGTGAAGGGTGGAGCCGAATTCCACAACACTCGCCTGAAAGCACTGAACCTCTGGGGCCAGTCTCGAAACGTTCGCGCTGAGATAGGGCATTGCTTGATCAGATACCTCCACGGCCGACACGCGTGCATAGGGCACTGCCCGAGCCAGGGTTATGGCGAGCACACCGGAGCCCGAACATAGATCCAGAACCGTAATCCCGTTTTCACCAGGGGCGAGGGTAGACAGGTGTGCCACAGCCCACTGCGCCAGCGCTTCGGTTTCTGGACGGGGAACAAATACCCCAGGCCCCACCTCAACCTCGAAGGTCATGAACGGCGCTCGGCCAACCAGGTGCTGGAGCGGTTCCCTGCGCTCTCGGCGCATGAGAAGTTCTTCGTAGTGCGCAGCTTGATCAGTGCTCAGAGTTGCGCCAGAAATCTGACGAGCGAGCATCTCGCCTCGTCCCAGTTCCAGCACAAACGCCATCAGTAACTCTGCGTCCACCGACGCTGAGGGCACCGCGGCGGCGGCGAGACGCGATGTGGCGTCCCTGACCAGGTCAGCCAGAGTCATCATGCCGGATCGTTGAGGGCGCTGAGGCGCTCGGCCTCGTCTGCTTCAATACACGATTTGATAACGGGGTCGAGCGTGCCACCCATCACATGGTCAAGGTTGTAGGCCTTATAACCGGTGCGGTGATCGGCAATACGGTTCTCCGGGAAGTTATAGGTGCGAATACGCTCCGAGCGGTCCATTCCCCGGATCTGTGACTTTCTGGCGGTCGATTGGGCAGCCGAAATCTCTTCCTGCTGCCGAGCAAGCAACCGAGCCCGCAAAACGCGCATTCCTGCTTCACGGTTTTGGATCTGGCTTTTTTCGTTCTGCATGGACACAGTGATGCCCGTGGGGACGTGAGTAATGCGAACGGCAGAGTCCGTCGTGTTGACCGATTGGCCGCCGGGGCCGCTCGAGCGATACACATCAATCTTCAAATCGTTGGGGTTAACTTCGATTTCCCCTGGCTCATCAACCTCGGGGAAAACCAGGACACCCGTGGTTGAAGTGTGGATGCGTCCTTGCGACTCCGTCACGGGAACGCGCTGCACTCTGTGCACGCCACCCTCGTATTTAAGACTTGCCCAGACTCCATCGGCAGGGTCAGTAGCGGAGGACTTGATCGCAACCTGGATGTTCTTATAGCCACCCATGTCGCTTTCGGTCTTGTCCAGGACCTCGGATTTCCACCCGCGGGACTCCGCGTAGTAGAGATACATCCGCAACAAATCTGCCGCGAACAAGGCGCTCTCCTCGCCACCCTCGCCACCCTTGATTTCCATGATCACATCGCGCCCATCATCAGGGTCGCGCGGGATCAACAAGGAACGAAGGGTTTCGGTGGCCTCAACAACAGAAGCCTCGAGCTGGGGAACCTCAGCGGCAAACGCTTCATCCTCGCTCGCCATGTCTTTAGCGGCAGCGAGGTCATCGCTCAGCGCACGAAGACGATCGTGAGCGGACACAATCTTCGACAACACAGCAAAGCGTCGATTGAGCTTCTTCGATAACCCTGCATCCTGGTGGACCGCGGGGTCACCGAGTCTGTCTTGCAGCTCGGTGTACTCCGCGATCAACCCATCAACAGAATCAAACATGAACTCGTGTGTGCCCCTTAGCCCAGCTGCTTACGCATAGCAACGAGGAACTCAGCGTTCGTTGACGTGGACTTCATACCCTGCAGGAGCGCCTCGAGCGCTTGGACTGAGTCCTTCGCCTGCAAGGAGCGACGAATGTCAGCGATAGCCGCTGCCTCGTCTTTGACCAACAACTGGTCATCCTTGCGGGTTGCCGAGTGGGCAATGTCAACAGCCGGGAACAACCTCTGGGCTGCGCTGTCGTGAGACACGTGCAGCTCCATCGTTGCGGTGCCGGCAATTTCACTGGCCACCAGGTCATCAACGGCCAAGCCGGTGTTGGTCACGAGGGTTCCAATAATGGTGAGCGAACCGCCGTTCTCGACGTTCCGCGCAGCACCAAAGAGCTTCTTCGTGGGGTACACCCATGCTGCATCAGAAGTGGAACTGCGTCCGCCGCCCATGCCCTGCTGGTAAGCCCGGGCAAGACGTGTGATCGAATCCACCAACACAACGACATCGTGACCGAGCTCCACCAAGCGCTTCGCGCGCTCAACGGCGAGCTCAGCAATCGTGGTGTGGTCATCTGCAGAACGATCGAAGGTCGAGGCAATGACCTCGCCCTTGGCGCTTCGCTGCATGTCGGTGATGGCTTCAGGGTGCTCATCGATGAGAACCACCATGAGGTGGGCGTCGGGAGCGTTGAGGGCAATGGACGCTGCCATGCCCGCGAGGATCTCGGACTTGCCAGTCTTCGGCGCACCCACAATGACCCCTCGTTGGCCCTTGCCTACTGGGGTCACGATGTCAACGACTCGACCGCTCACGTTATCCGAGGTCGTTTCCATGTTGAGGCGTTCCGTCGGGTAGACGGCGGTGAGGTTCGAGAACTCAACACGGCTTGCTGCTTCCTCCACAGTTTGACCGTTGATCGAGTCGATGTTCACCAGTGCGTTGTATTTCTGACGACCCTGGTTCTCACCATCGCGAGGCTGGCGGATGGCACCGATAACGGCATCACCCTTGCGCAGGTTGTATTTCTTGACCTGGCCAAGCGACACATAGACATCGGTGGGCCCGGGCAGGTAGCCCTGGGTCCGAACAAATGCATAATTATCGAGCACATCCAAGATGCCGCCAATGGGAATCAGGACGTCGTCATCGGAGATTTCCGGTTCGCCGTCTTCACCGTAAGAACCGCGGCCACGCCGACGATCCCTGCCGCGACCGCGACCACGGCCACGGCCAAAGCCACCTTCGCCGTTGTCATCGGATTCTTCTGAAGATTCTTGGTCGCCATTGTCTTCCGAGGCCTGCGCACGACGACGAGACGGAGTCTCGGTGGCGTCTGCAACAGGGGCGTCTGATGTGGCGCCCTCTGATTTCGCGGGGGCCCGACGTCGGCGGGGGCGCTCAGTTGCTGATTGCTCGGGAGCGTCTGAAGCTGGCGGGGCTGACTCTGGTGCGCTGGATTCAGCAGCAACCGGTGCCGCCTGATCGGTGGCACGTTCGGTGGAGGTCACTCGGCGAGATCCGCGCTTGCGCGGTTGGCTCTCGTCCAAGGCTGGTGCGATTGGTGCGTCTGGATTATCTAAGTCCACGTTTTCTCCTTGATAAAGCCACGGTGTGTGGCATCACGATGCGTGATCTCCCATCCTTTACAGCCGGCTTACGCCTGGGGCCCGAGGAACCTAGGTTCCTCCTGTCACGAATGACCCTCCAGCGCCTAGAACTTACGTGGCGTGTGTTGTGATGAGGCTTTCCAAAGCGCTAACTGGGGTCAGTCCGCAAGCTTCGGAAGTTCTTCTACTGTAGCACCTCGCTCGTCAACGGTCAGCATGTGGGATGTCCAGGTGCCTCCCTTGTGAGCGTGCACCAGGTCCGCAACAGCACGTCGCTGGCTAGGGTCCGAGCACAAAATGAGCACCGATGGCCCTGCCCCAGAGACAACCGCCGCATAACCTTTGGCTCGGAGGCTCTGCAACAAAGCATCCGTGTCTTTCATCGCGCTCGCGCGATAGTTCTGGTGCAACCGGTCCTCGGTTGCCTCAAATAACAACTCGGGGCTTTGAATCAAAGCCGCAATCAGCAGCGCCGACCGAGAGAGGTTGAAGATTGCGTCCTTGTGCGGGACTGTGTCTGGCTGCAAGCTTCGAGCGAGCTGGGTTGACATGCTGGCATCGTCGGGGACCGCTACGACCAAAGAAACTCCCCGGTGCACGCTGAGTTTCTTGTGCTTGGGGCCCTGCTCCGTCATCCAGGCAATGGTGAGCCCACCAAAAAGAGAGGGGGCAATGTTGTCAGGGTGGCCTTCCACGTCTGTTGCCAACCCAAGAAGCTCTTGGGAGCTGAATTCGGCAATGCCCTCGAGAAGTCCCTTTGCGGCCATGACGCCCGCCACAATGGCAGCACCCGAAGACCCGAGTCCTCGACCGTGCGGAATGACATTGTGTGCCACCAGATGCAATCCAGGAACAGGAATGCCTTTGTGTGCAAAAGCGTGAGCGAGGGAGCGCGCAATCAAGTTCGTGCCATCGGTAGGCACCTCACCCTGGCCCACCCCCTGCACGTCGACTGTGACCTTCGAACCCTCGACGACGGTGACGGTGAGTTCGTCTTGAATGGTCAATGCCATTCCGAGCGTGTCAAAGCCTGGCCCCAGGTTTGCGGTAGTCGCCGGAACCCGAACAACAACGGACTTACCCACTAGGGACGACACGCTCACTTACTACCTCCCAGACCCAGAACCTCAGCAATGTGCGCAGCGTCAATCGGAACCCTGGTTGGTTCCGCCTCGCTGCCATCTTCGTTTTTCAAAGCCCAGGCTGGGTCTTTCAAACCGTGACCGGTAACAGTGAGGACCGCCGTGGCGCCCTTTGTGAGAACCCCGGCCTCGGACCGCTCGAGCAATCCCGCAACACTGATGGCGGAGGAGGGTTCGACAAACACACCCACGGTTTGGGAAAGAAGTCGGTGGGCAGCCAAAATGCCGGCGTCATCGATGGCACCGAAGTAGCCATTGCTGTCTTCCCTGGCGGCCAGAGCCAAATCCCACGAGGCGGGGTTACCAATCCGAATTGCAGTGGCAATGGTGTCGGGGTTCCGCACGCGCTCACCCAAGACAATGGGTGCGGATCCGGCGGCTTGAAAACCCATTATTTGAGGCATTCGGTTTGTCCGACCACGGGTCGCTTCTTCTTTGTATCCGCGGTGGTACGCCGTGTAGTTACCCGCATTTCCCACGGGCATAAAGTGATAATCAGGCGCTTGGCCTAAGACATCAATCACTTCGAAAGCGGCTGTTTTTTGCCCTTCGATTCGGTCGTTGTTCACGGAGTTCACCAAGTGGATCGGATAGCGATCCGCTAGGTCACGGGCAAGATCTAAGCAGTCATCGAAGTTTCCTTGGACTTGCAAGACGTGTGAATTGTGAGCGACAGCTTGGCTGAGTTTGCCCATGGAAATCTTTCCATCGGGCACCAACACCGCACACGTCATCCCCGCATAAGCGGCATAGGCCGCAGCAGACGCGGAGGTGTTTCCCGTGGATGCACAGATCACGGCTTTCGCACCGTGCTCTTTCGCTTTGGTGACGGCCATGGTCATTCCGCGGTCCTTGAACGACCCGGTCGGGTTCATTCCTTCAAATTTCACAAACACCCGAAGCCCGGTGAGCTCGGAGAGGTGGTGGGCCTCGATCAACGGAGTGCCGCCCTCGCCGAGTGTCACAACCGGGGTGTTTTTACTCACATCCAGACGATCGGCGTATTCATAAATCACGCCTCGCCACTGCCTAGATCCCCGGGCGTGCTGGGGCAAAGCCAGCGAGGATCCCCCGAAAAGACTGCGCCTTCGAAACGCCATTGGCACTATCCCTCTACTCGCAAAACGCTGGTCACTGCCAGGACCACTGGGTTCTTCTCCAACGCAGCAACAGTGGCATGGGAACGAGCCTCCGAGGCAGTGTGCGTTTGTATCACCAGGGTAGCGCTCTGGTCATCTGAGGCTGCACTCTGGTGCAGCGTTTCGACCGAGACTTCGTGGTCACTAAAGACCTGAGCTATCGCAGCTAAGACACCGGGCTGATCTTTGACCACCAGGCTGACTTGAACACGCGAGTTCACCCGTTCCAGGGGAATGCTCGGTAAGTTCGCGTGCGTGCTTTCGCCCACACCCGGGCCTCCCGCAACGTGGCGCCTGGCCGCAGAGACAATATCTCCCAGCACGGCAGAGGCTGTTTGTTGTCCGCCTGCGCCTGCGCCATAAAACATCAGAGGACCGGCAGCTTCTGCCTCAACATAGACGGCGTTGTTCGCACCGTGGGTGGCAGCAAGCGGGTGGGACCTGGGAATCAAGGTGGGGTGAACGCGGGTACTGACGCCCTTTTCCCCAGTGACGGGGTCGACCATGCGTTCGCAAATGGCCAATAACTTGACCACATGACCTGATCGCTTGGCAGCGTCAATTTGGGTGGCACTCACCGTTGTGATTCCCTCGCGATAGACATCAGCCAATGGCACTGCGGTGTGGAAAGCCAGGGACGACAAGATGCACGCTTTTTGAGCAGCGTCAAAACCTTCGATGTCTGCAGTGGGGTCTGCCTCGGCATACCCAAGCTCTGTTGCCTTCGCGAGCGCATCCTCAAAGCTCAAGCCCGTGCTGTCCATCTCATCGAGGATGTAGTTGGTGGTGCCATTAACGATGCCCATGATCTTGGTGACATGGTCTCCAGCGAGCGAATCACGCAGGGGTCGAATGATCGGAATTGCGGCAGCGACGGCTGCCTCGTAATACAACTGCGCTCCCACCTTGGTCGCAGCAGCGAACAACTCAGGACCGTGATGGGCCAGCAGTGCTTTGTTAGCGGTAATCACGTCCGCACCAGAATTGAGCGCCTGCAGAATCAGTGTGCGAGCGGGCTCAATGCCCCCCATCAGTTCCACCACAATGTCGGCACCCACGATCAACGACTCAGCATCGGTCGTCAAAAGCTCCGCTGGAATCGGAGTGTTTCTTGTGGCCTTGAGGTCTCGGACGGCAACACCAGCCAGCTGCAAACCGGCTCCTGATCGCTGACCCAATTCCTCGCCGCCCTGCAGCAAGCGATAGGCCACCTGCGCACCGACGGCTCCACCGCCCAAGACGGCAACCTTCAGATCCCGATAGTTCTCTCTCATTGCGCCCTACCCTCTATCCCGATAGTCCCTGGTCCAAACGAAGCACGTCGGCGATGGTTTCTCTCTGGACCATCACACCGTGTTTCGAGCCGTTTACCCACACCATGGCAGGCCTAGGCACAACGTTGTAGTTGCTGGCAAGTGAATGACAATATGCGCCGGTGGTGGCAACGGCCACCACATCTCCTGGTTCAACATCGCCTGGTAGATACTCGGCGTTCACGACAATGTCACCACTCTCGCAGTGTTTGCCTACAACTCGAACCAGAGCAGCGGGTGCCCCTGAAGAACGCTGCGCAATGCGAGCACTGTAGTGAGCGCCATAGAGCGCTGGCCGAGCATTATCGCTCATGCCGCCATCGACGCTGACATAGAGTCTGGTCGCGTGCGACCCATCCTCCAGGGTGACCTGGACCGACTTCGTCACGCCGGCCGTGTAAAGGGTGACACCGGCCGGACCAGAAATAACTCGGCCAGGTTCAAAAGAGAGGTTCGGCATCGGCACACCGAGTGTCTTCGCTTGGTCTGCCACGTGATCAACAATCTGGGTAATCAGCTCAGTGATATCCATGGGTTCATCGGCATCGGTGTAGGCAATACCAAACCCACCACCGAGGTTCAACGACAAAGGCTCCCCTTCAGCCAGAAGCTCCGCATACAACGCCATCAGTCTTGTGGCCGCCTCCTTGAAGCCTTCCACCGCAAAAATCTGGGAGCCAATGTGTGAGTGCAGCCCCACACAGCGAAGTGATGCCCTGGTTCGAAGTGAAGAAACCAGCGCTGAAGCCTCCGTCGGCGACAGGCCAAACTTCTGGTCCTCCCGCGCAGTGGCTAAGTATTCGTGGGTGTCAGCGTGCACACCGGTGTTCACCCGCACCATGACGTTTTGCACGACTCCGAGCTCGGCTGCGACCTGCTCCACCCGATCAGCTTCAATGGGCGCATCCAACACAATGGTGCCAACACCCGTTTTGATTGCCTGGCGAATTTCTTCGAGGGATTTGTTGTTGCCCTGGAACTCGATGGTTGCTGGGTCGGCCCCGCCGGCAAGCGCAATCGCCAATTCTCCACCGGAGGCAACGTCAAAGCCGAGTCCCTCTGAAACAATCCACTGCACAACGTGACCGGTAGTCAAGGACTTTGAGGCGTAATAAACGCTGCCACTCACACCGTGCTTCTCACACGCCTGGTGCACGGCTTTCAACACGGTGCGTGCTCGGTCGCGCAGATCGGACTCATCAACCACAAGCAGCGGTGTTCCATAGTGAGAAACGAGGTCTTTCACCAGAACCCCCCCAACAGAGAGCTCACCCGAACTCTCGCGCTTAGCACTGGCAGGCCAGACACCCGAATGCAGAGCATTCGGGTCACCAGGCGCAGTGCGCCAGGTCGGTGCCAGGGGGTTCGACATGTGCTGGACTACCACCTCACGTTGGATAGATAAAAATGTGAGGCGAGCGAACCTGGATTGGTTCCTGAAGCCACTACCAGGATAGCGAATGGGCGGGGTGTCCTACATCCTCTCGGGTGCGCTCACTCCGAGCAGCGCTAAACCGTTTCGCAAAACCTGACCGGTGGCGTCATTGAGCCACAGCCTGGTGTGGTGCACCACTGCCACAGCATCATCGCCCTGCGGAGTGACTCGGCATGCGTCATACCAGCGGTGATACACGCCAGCGACTTCTTCTAGATACCGTGCTACCCGGTGGGGTTCCCGGAGTTGTGCTGCCTGGGCAATAACGCGGGGGAAGTCGCCCAGGGACGCGATCAACGCAGACTCCGTGTCGTGGGTCAGAGTGGATGGTTCGAAAACGTCTCTGGTGACCCCTGCGGTTTCCGCGTTTCTGGCCACCTGGTGGGTTCTGGCATGAGCGTATTGAACATAAAAAACTGGGTTGTCATTGGTGCGCTTGGTCAAGATTTCAGAATCAAGGGTGAGCGGTGAATCGGCTGGGTAGCGGGCAAGCGAATACCGAAGCGCATCGGTGCCTAACCAGCCCTGGAGGTCATCGAGCTCGATGATGTTGCCCGCACGCTTGGACAATTTCGCTCCGTTGATGCTGACAAGCTGGCCTATCAAAATCTCGACGTTGGTGTCCGGATCTTCCCCGGCTGCTCCAGCCAGAGCCTTGAGACGGTGAATGTAGCCATGGTGATCTGCTCCGAGCAAATAAATCTTGCGGCTGAAACCACGGTCAGACTTCGATAAGTAATACGCCGTGTCCGCGGCGAAATAGGTGAAAGCACCGTTTCCGCGGCGGATTACCCGGTCTTTGTCATCACCAAAATCGGTGGTGCGCACCCAGATGGCATCATCGTCTTCAAAAACGTGTCCGGTTGCCCTCAACCGCTCCACTGCTCGGTCAATAGGACTCTTGCCATCGGGTCCTGGGGTGTGCAGTTGGCGCTCTGAGAACCAGACATCAAAGTGCACATTGAATGTGGCGAGGGATTCTTTTATCTCCGCGAGCTGCAAGGCATATGCGGCGTCCCTCGCCAGCACGCGTTGCTCATTGTCTGGCACATCCAATAACCCTGGGTGATCAGCAAGCACACGTTGGGCAAGCTCCGTGATGTAGGCGCCCTGATACCCCTTTTCAGGAGTGGGCTCGCCTTTGGCTGCGGCCAGCACAGATTGGCCAAAAAGATCTATCTGGGTGCCAGCGTCATTGATGTAAAACTCTGATGCGACAGATGCGCCCGAGGCCCGAAGAACCCGAGCGAGCGAGTCACCGAGTGCTGCCCAGCGGGTGTGCCCAATGTGCAGCGGTCCGGTGGGGTTAGCAGACACAAACTCGAGGTTGATTGTTTCGCCGCTGAGTTCTTCGTTATTGCCATAGGTATCTCCCGCGGTGATGATGGTCGCCAGCAATTCACCCGCAGCACCGGCGTCCACCGTGATGTTAATAAAACCTGGCCCAGCAATATCAACGCTTGCCACACCCTCTACCTGCAAGAGCAGCTCGCCCAGCTCTTCGGCTAATTCTCGGGGGTTTCGACTGAGTGGTTTTGCAATCTTGAGGGCAATCGACGTGGCCCAATCCCCGTGTTCTTTGCTGCGTGGTCGCTCCAGAGCGACATCGGATTCTAAAAGAGCCAACGAGACATCCGCTGCCTGGGCCAGGCGCGTCGAAATCCTGGCTATTTCTGCTGCAAGCGCCCTGGGTTCCACAACGCCCCATCCTAGTAGTGAGGTCGGGCAATTACAGAGGAGGCGATAACCTAGGGTTGTCTACTGGGCCCCCATAGCTCAGGGGATAGAGCGTCTGCCTCCGGAGCAGAAGGCCGCAGGTTCGAATCCTGCTGGGGGCACCGCAGGTACAGTTTTAGAATGAATACTTCTTCCGAGGCCCCGATCACCACAGAGTCCAGGGGTCACCTGTTCCTTATCGGCTTGAACCGCCCCGAGAAACGCAATGCTGCAAACCTCGAGATGCTGCGGCTGCTCGCACTGGCCTATGGGGAGCTCGATCGAAACCCCGATCTTCGAGTCGGGGTGGTTTTTGCCCACGGCGATCACTTCTCAGCGGGTCTCGACCTGGTTGACGTCGGGCCCGCATTGGCTGCTGCTGGATCGCTACCCATTCCAGTAAAGGGTCTTGATCCCTGGGGAATAAGCACCGAGCAGGTCACAAAACCAGTCGTGATGGCAGTTTCTGGCATTTGCTACACGCTCGGAGTCGAGCTCGCTCTCGCGAGCGACATCGTTGTGGCTGATTCCACTGCGACCTTTGGTCAGCTCGAGGTCTCGAGGGGCATCATGCCGTTTGGCGGAGCCACCACTCGCCTTCCGCGCTCAGCAGGTTGGTCCCAGGCCATGCGGTGGTTGCTCACAGGTGAGACATTCGGAGTTGAGCAGGCAGTAGAGAGCGGAATTGTGACCGAGGTAGCACCCCTTGCCCTGGAGCGAGCCATCGAACTCGCTGAGCTCATCGCGGCTCAAGCGCCGCTCGCAGTGCAGGCCACTTTGGCCTCTGCGCGAGCGGGCCGTGTGGATATGCCGACCGAGCACAAGAAGCTGCACGAGCGGTTGGGGAAACTGATGACCACCCGAGACGTGCAGCGTGGTCTCGAAGCGTTTATGACCAAGCAACCCGCTCGCTTCGAGGGTGATTAACCCTCTCATCGCAGTTAAGCTGGAGCCTAGAGAGGAGGGTCCTGTGGACCGCACTGCAATTGTGACGGGCGCCAGCAGTGGCATTGGCGCTGAGCTCGTGAAAGAGCTGTCGAGGCGATCGTGGCGAGTTGCCGTGGTGGGCAGAAATCCCGAGCGCACGCATGCCGTCGCCAAGCGCGTGAATGGGATCCCTTTTGTCTGTGATTTCGACCGCCTCGATGAGGTTCGCACCCTGGCAGAAGAGCTCGACAAGCGCTTTGAACGGATCGACGCCCTGGTCAATAACGCCGGAGGAATCGTTGCACGCAAAGAACTCAGTGTCGATGGTCACGAGCTGACCCTGCAACGAAACGTCCTGGGTGGGGTGGTCCTCACCGAGCACCTGGTGCCCAAACTGCAAGCATCACGTGGCCGTGTCATCCACACCTCCTCGATGGTATCGAGACTGGGCCGTATAGATCTGGACGATCTTGATTTCCACCAGCGCCGTTACGGCGCTGGCTGGTGGCCGTATGCCTCGGCAAAACTGGGGGTCGTGCTCTATGCACGATCGCTTGCTGAGCGCACCGGTTTAGAGAGCTATCCGGTTCACCCGGGCTATGTTCGAAGCGGGTTTGGGGCGGAATCCCGGAGTGGAAGGTTGATTCTCGGTCTCACCGGCTGGATGCAGATTAGCGTCGAAGCGGGTGCTGCTCCCCTGGTCCATTTAGTCGACACACCCGAGCTTGGTGTAGCAAATGGAACGTATTTTGATGGTTTGGCACCTGAGGGACCCACGCACCCGGCTGCCGCAGATTCCGAAGTGATTAGGGCATACTGGCGAGAGATAGCGTCGATGGGCATGGAACCGACAAAGAACCGTCGCGCAACCTAAATAAGGAGCAGTTGTGTCTGTACGTCGCCGATTAGCCTCTCTCACCGCGGTGACCACAGCCGCCTTGGTCCTATCGGGATGTTCGGTTCTAGAAAGCCTGGGCCTAGGTTCAGCTGAGGAAACCGTCATTGAAGAAACCGTCACCGAGATTGTCGATGGAATTCAAGAGGGCAACCCCGACGAGACCGGGGCTGTTGATGACCCCTCAGGCTTAGCGGTGCCCACCTGCGACACACTCTTTAGCGAAGCCCAAACAGCCAGGTTGCAAAACGCTGGAAGGATCAACCAAGGCGACACCAGCGAAGGCGACTACGGCTGGGGAACCACAAACCTCGAGCTGGTCTCTGTGTTGAAAGACGCTAGACGCGACCTCAGAGTTTCCTGCACCTGGCCCCTGCCCGCGAGCGAAAGTGTTTCGGTGACGTCCGTTGCCATTATTGGAGGGGATGCCGAAGCAGAAATCCGCGGGGTGCTCGCAGGAACTAGCGCGACCCAGAGAACCGTCGGTGGCGGGGACCTATGGGACATCGAAAAGACAACCTCCGAGGTTTCTCCGGACTTTATAGCTACCGAATCTCACTTTATTACTCAGGTGCCGTGCCCATCGTCTCTGGCTGACACCAGGTGTGCCGTGTGGGTAACAACGAACTACGCCTTTGGTGCCGCTGAAGACCTCACTATTGATGCAGCTACCACCCTCGGCATTTTCACCAACTAGTCACCACACGCTCGGGCGGGTGCCGAGCCAGCTCAGTTCAGCCTCCAGGGTCGCGGCGAACTGCAAAACAAGTGCGTCCTTGCCCGGTCCGCCAATCAGCTGAACGCCCAGGGGAAGACCTTTTTCGCTTGCCATCACGGGCAACGCCAGGGCTGGGAGCCCGCAGACATTGACGAAGCTGCTAAACGGCGTGACCTGCACCTGTTGGCGAAAGTTCCGCTCAGCATCCTCCAGATCATAGAACCCAATTTCTGGGGTGGCGGTTGCGAGACCCGGTGTGAGAACCAGATTAAAGGCAGAGAACTGCCGGATCACCGTTTTTTCAAAAACTGCCAGGGCTCGAAGTGCACCGACCAGCGTGGCAGCAGAAACCGTGGCACCCAGTTCCACCAAGTACCTTGTGAGTGGCTCCAGCAGGTGGCGCCGATCCACGGGCACATCAAGTGACACAGCCTGGGTGCTCCACAGCGTGGTGAACGCTTCGGGATATCCAGGAGGCGGTGTCCAATCCCACCACTGCACGGTGTGACCCAAAGAGGACGCAACAGCGGCGACCCGCTCGAGCGCGGCCTTCGCTTCGAGGTCAACCTGGATGTCTGTCCACTCGTCCCACGGGCTGTTCGTGGTTAGAGCAATGGTGAGCGCCTGTGGTGCTTGGTTGAGTGTCTCAACAAAAGATTGCGGTGCATCAGCGTGCCGAATTGCACGATAGGTCTGTCCATTGCCGCGCATCGCATCAAGCAGAAGTGCTGCGTCCTCGACGCTTCTGGCCAGCGGACCAGGCACAACGAGGCCACCTGGTGAGTCAAGCCCGGTGCCCGCTGGAATCAAACCCCTCGAGGGTTTGTGTCCCACCAGCCCGCATACCCAGGCGGGGATTCGGACGCTGCCACCGCCATCGTTTCCCGGAGCAACGGGAAGCATGCCCGCAGCCACTGCTGCCGCTGCTCCCCCGCTCGAGCCACCAGCACCGTGGGAGACAGAGAAGGGGTTTGCTGTTGGCAAGAAGACATCAGATTGGGTGTACGAGGACAGCCCAAATTCGCAGACAGCGCTCTTCCCCAGGCTTATCCCGCCGGCATCATCCAGTGTGGCTGCCAAGGGGTCATTCTCCTTTTCAGGGGGAAACCCAGCTCTCGTCTTGGAACCGAAACCCGTTCTCACCCCCCGTCTGTTGGTGAGGTCCTTATCCGCGAACGGCAACCCCCACAAGAGTCCAGGTTCAATTTCGGACGCATCCATTGCGCGGGCACGAGCTAAGGCCTGCGTGGCATCAAGCGTGACGATGGCGTTGACCTCGGGGTTGAGTGCCTCGATTCGGGCTAGAAAGTGCGAAACCAGGTCTGAGGCGGAGAGCTCTCCCTCTCGCCTCGCTGTGACCAGCTGCATAGCGCTCATTTCGTGAAGTAACGACACGATTGCAGACTATCTCGGTAGCAGGTTTCTGGGATAACCCGGCTCTATACTCAGCCACAAAGGAGGTGAAATATGGCCAAGCAGCACACTACCCGCCATTCCGCTGTTCTCTTGGGGGTTCTGGTTCTTGTCCTTTCCTCATGCTCTATGGCCGGTGACGACACTGCAGATGTTTCAGCGGACACCGTTGAAGAAGTAGCCCCCGAAGTGACCCTGCCCATCGACCTGGCTTTTGTGGCTCCGGTGGATTGCAACGACATTTTGCCCGAATCTTCCCTGGATGAGCTCCGCGCCGATGGTCTTGTTCTGGTTGCGGGACCAGGGAGCCCGAGTGCCGATCCGATATACGTTGAGGGCCAAACCCCTGAAGAACTGATCGGGGGGCTGTCGTGTCTTTTCGCGCCTCCCGGTGACATTGAATCTGGAGCGAACCTTGTTGTGAGCGTCGCTGCTGTCAGTGAGGCTGTTCGGCCCGATGTCATCAGCGCATTCCTAGACGTGGGACTGAACGTGGGGCAGACGACCGACGGATCGGGCCTCACCTACTGGCGCTGGGGCGATGACGTCCACGTCACCGCACTCCACAATTCCCTGTACAAAGATTCCTGGTATTCGGCGCTCATGCAGCCTGGTGGTCGAGACGCCTATGACCGCGGGGTCGCCCTGGTTGACGCGATGCGTGCGCACACAACTCGATAGATTCGGTTTGTGAGCGGCGAGTCTCTGGAGGAGTATCTTCCGTCCGCTCTGCCCCGCGAGTGGGTGGATCTCGTGGGGTCCGAAGGCCTGGACTTTCTTGCCGGAATAGGCCACAGGATCGATTCCAGCCTCGCTGAAAAGAATCTCCTGACCCCGCACCCTTCAACCATATTGCGGGCGTTTGAGACCCCACCCCAGAGCGTGAAGGCCCTGATCATCGGCCAAGACCCTTATCCGGGTGCTGGGCACGCAAGCGGGTTGGCGTTTTCGGTGGATCGGAGCGTCAGGCCGCTGCCCCGCAGTCTTTTGAACATTCGAAAGGAATACCAAGACGACCTGGGTCTCACCCTGCCACCCCATGGAGACCTCTCTCGCTGGGCAGAAAACGGCGTCCTGCTGCTCAATCGGCACCCAAGCACGCTCGTTGGAGTGACGGGAGCTCATCGGGCGCTTGGTTGGTCTGGGTTCACCGGATTGGTGGTGGAGCGATTGGCCGAGACCGGGCAGTTCTTTGTTCCGATCCTGTGGGGCAAAGACGCACGAGGGCTCTCCGGACTGATGGGAGATAGACCACGCATTGAATCCGCCCACCCCAGCCCGCTCTCTGTCCGCCTAGGATTCTTTGGTTCGCGCCCATTTTCCAGAGCAAACCAATACTGTGATGACCACGGGGTCACCCGTATTGATTGGTCTCTAGAGGATGAGGGCTGATGCTCGAGGAAGAGTACGCGAAGAGGCGCCCGGTTCCGCGGCACGCAAGAAAACCCACCCCACCACCACCTGCGTTTTCCTTTGAACTGCTAGACGCCGTCGAAGAAGACGTTCCAGAAATTCTCTCTCTCTACCGTCACTACGTGCGGAACTCTGTGGTGACCTTTGATGAGAAGCCCCCTACCTTGGCGCAGTTTCGGTCTCGTTTTCGACACCTGCAGAAATTGGGATATCCGTTTCGGATTGCGAGATCTCCCGCTGGAACACTCCTGGGGTATGCCTACGTGTTTCCTTTTCGGGAAAAATCAGCGTTTCGAAAAACAGTGGAGAGCTCGATCTACCTGGGTCCCGCTGCAACCGGCAGAGGGCTCGGCACGGTTTTGCTTCAGGACTTGATCACCCAGTGCACTACGCAGGGTTTGAAAGAAATGATTGCCGTGATTGCCGATCAGGGCGCAGAAGCCTCGCTCGCTCTGCACACCAAGTTTGGCTTTGTTGAGACCGGTCGAATGGGCAAGGTTGGTTTCAAGTTTGAACGCTGGATTGGCATCATTTTGATGCAAAAGTCTTTGAGCTAAAACACTCTTCTATTACTTCGTGTTACACCGAGGGGTGTGGAAGCTCCGCTCCCCCCTTATCGTTGGGGGCTACAGTCCTCCTCCTGCCCGCCCAGAGACCAACAGAGAGAACCCCCATGAATGATAACTGGAAGTTTGAAACCCAACAGATTCACGCTGGTGCAGCTGCTGATCCGACCACGAATTCTCGTGCCACCCCGATTTATCGCACGACGGCCTACGTGTTTGATAGCGCCGAGCACGCAGCAAACCTGTTTGCACTGGCAGAATTTGGCAACATCTATACCCGCATCATGAACCCCACCCAGGATGTCGCAGAACAGCGTATTGCCGCTCTCGAGGGTGGCACAGCGGCCTTGCTGCTGGCCTCTGGCCAGGCGGCAACCACGAATGCAATCTTAAACATTGCCCAAGCTGGTGACCACATCGTGAGCTCGTCCTCGGTATACGGCGGAACATACAACCTGTTCAAATACACGCTTCCGAAACTTGGCATTGATGTGACCTTTATCGAAAATCAGGATGACTTGGATGCATGGCAGGCTGCTGTTCAGCCGAACACCAAGGCGTTCTTTGGTGAAACCATTGCCAACCCCAGAATCAACATCCTCGACATCGAGGGTGTCTCAGGCGTTGCGCACAAGAACGGCCTGCCGCTCATCGTCGACAACACCGTGGCGAGCCCGTATCTGTTGCGTCCGCTTGAGCACGGTGCCGATATTGTCGTGCACTCGGCAACAAAGTTCTTGGGTGGTCACGGAACCGTGATTGCAGGGGCCATTGTGGATGGTGGAAAGTTTCCCTGGTCACAGCACGTCGATAGGTTCCCCGGTCTCACCGAACCCGACCCCTCCTACCACGGCGCCAGTTACACCGGAGTGTTGGGTGATCCGATTGCTTACATCATCAAGGCACGAGTGCAGTTGTTGCGCGATCTTGGTGCTGCAGTCTCCCCTGACAACGCATTTGGTGTGATTCAGGGCATCGAAACCCTGAGCTTGCGGATGGAGCGACACTGTCAGAATGCTCTGGCGGTCGCACACTGGCTCGAAGCACACGACCAGGTCGCGAACGTCAACTACGCAGCGCTGCCCTCCAGCCCCTGGCACCAGGCAGCCAGCAAATACACACCGAAGGGTGTTGGGGCTGTGTTGTCCTTTGAAATCAAGGGTGGCGTCAACGCCGGTCGCGCACTGGTGGATAGCGTCTCGCTGTTTAGCCACGTGGCAAACATCGGTGATGTGAGAAGCCTCATCATTCACCCCGCGTCCACGACGCACTCCCAGTTGACTCCAGAACAGCAGCTCACCACCGGCGTTACCCCCGGCCTGGTGCGCTTGTCAGTGGGTCTCGAGCACATTGACGACATTCTTGCCGACTTGGAAGCGGGATTTGCCTCAGCCAAAAAGGCGGGTAAATAAGCCCCTAACGGGTAGTACTGCCTCTCACAACGAGCGCTGGCCGGGGAATGATTCCCTGGCCAGCGCTCGTTAGGGAAGAATAGCCACACCATGGATTGGCAATCACCTGCAGAGTCTCTTCCCTCGGCCTTTGTGTCCGAGGCTCTTCAGGCGACCCTGCGCGGGACTCCACCTGTCTCTGGCGCGTGGCGAGACGGTGATCACCTCGGTGGTCGTAAGTTTTGCCAGGTCGGAGAATTCACCACAGAATACGGTGAAACATTCCCGCACGTTCGGATTGCGTATGAAATCTTCGGGGATCTCAATGCCGACGCCTCCAACGCGGTTTTGGTCTTTCACGCACTCACCGGAGACTCTCACATCACTGGCTCCGCCGACCCTGGCCACGTGACCGCTGGCTGGTGGTCCTCTGTTGTTGGACCAGGGATGGCTCTTGACACCACGAAGTGGTGCGTCATTGTTCCGAACATCCTCGGTGGCTGCCAAGGCAGCACCGGGCCTTCCAGTTTTCATCCAGACGGCCGGGAGTGGGGCTCGAGGTTTCCTTATTTGACGGTCCGAGACCAGACCCGAGTCATCGAACCGCTTGCCAACCAGCTCGGCGTTGAATCGTTTGCCGCCGTCATCGGCGGCTCGATGGGTGGAATGCACGCCCTGGAGTGGGCGCTTATGTTCCCCGCGCGGGTGCAGCGACTGGGTCTCATTGCGACCTCGGCAGTTACCAGTGCCGATCAGCTCGGTGGCAACTCTGTTCAAATTGAGGCCATCACGGTTGACCCGTTTTTCGCGGGCGGTGATTACTACGACCAACAGGAGGGTCCCTACCGCGGTTTGGCACTGGCGCGGCGGATGGCACTCATCAACTACCGATCCCCCACCGAACTGAATGAACGCTTTGAGCGCACCTGGCAGAGTGCGGTGTCACCACTGGGCGATCAAGGACGGTTTGCGGTCGAGAGCTACCTCGATTTCCACGGCAACAAATTCACCAGGCGCTTTGATGCCAACAGCTACATCTCGCTGGTCAGTGCCATGAACTCCCACGACATCACGCGCGGCCGCCAAGCACTGTCTGAGACCCTGGGTGCTATTTCGCAGCCCACGCTGATTCTTGGAATCGACAGCGATCGCCTGTTTCCCGCGGGCCAACAACACGACTTAGCAGCTCATATTCCAGGGTCGCTATCAGGAACAACCGCGGAGATTCTCTCCTCCCCCTACGGTCACGATGGTTTCCTCATCGAATCCGAACGGGTGGGTAAGGCGGTTGCCACGTTGCTCGCCGCTGGTTAGGAAGCCAGAACCTCAGCGATAACAGCCGGAATCTGCTCGATCAGGTCACTGACCGTAATCGGCCCTCCGGGCCCACCCCTAATTTCCTGCGCTGCAAACCGGACAGCTCGGGCTGCCGCTCTCTGGTGAATCAGGGCTGAAGCTTGGGTGGCTTCACACAGCAGGTGGGGTTGCTCGAGAAGTGTGTGTGCATGTGCTGCGAACACCGCCCCCATAATCCCGGCAAGCGCATCACCGGTTCCAGCCGTTGCTAACCAGCCCGTTGCTTCTGGTAATTGCCACATGTCCGAGCTTCGTTCGACGATGGTCGTGATAGAGCCTTTGACCACAACGCACTGCCCTAGATGGGCAGCAATGATTCTTGCTTTCTCGAGATCATCTCCACCACCAGATAGTCCGAGGGTTTCACCAAGCACCCGAAGCTCACCGCTGTGTGGAGTGAGCACGGTGAGTGGACCAAACGATGCTGCCGCCCCTAGGGCGCCAGCATCAAGGACAGCGGGAATCCCTAAAGCCGCCACGGCATCGATGGCGAGAGTGTCGTTCGGGGGGTGCGGGTGTGCCATGCCGCTTCCCACGACACAGGCATCGATGTTGCCAGATGTGAGAACTACCTCGGGATGTGCGACAACAACGAGGGACCCCACCTCGGGTGGCCCGAGGTAGCGCACCATTCCGATGCCGGTTCGCAGTGCTGCTGAAACCCCGAGTAACGCGGCACCGGGATACTCCTTAGACCCGGTGAGGAGACCCAGTACTCCGCGAGAATACTTATGGTCCGTGGGACCAGGAGCCCTGACCCAGCGTTTCAGAATTGCTCCATCAACGATATGGGTGGCCACCTGATTCCCTCCTAGCTCATCTCGGCCGCTGTGGGCGGGTTTGCTCCAGCTCGAGAGACAGTAATCGCAGCGCAGGAGAGGGCATAAGACACGACATCGTGGAGATCATCCTGCGAGATATCGAGCAAAGGCTGGTTGTTTGCTCGGCCGAGCAGTGACCGTGCAGCCAGAGCAGAGAGCAGCCCTGCCATAAACGAATCCCCGGCACCGATGGTGTCGATGACGGTCGTTGCTTGGGTCGGGAGGGAAACGCGTCCATCCGGGGCAAACGCATCGACGCCGTCCGCACCCTTGGTGATCAGAACTAACCCGGCTCCAAGCGCTCTCCAGTGGGTAAGGACAGACTCTGTCTCAAGACCTGGATAGAGCCATTCAATGTCTTCATCACTCGCCTTGACGATGTCAGACAGCGCAATGATCTGCTCCATCTGTCCCCTCACGTCATCGGGGTCGCCCATGATGTGGGGTCGTGCGTTCGGGTCATAGCTGATGCTGGCGCCCCGCTTTAGCTCTCGTTTCAAAATCTCTAGAACTGCACTGGCGCCTGGTTCCAGGGTTGCGCCAATCGATCCGGTGTGAAGGTGTAGATAGTCACCAGAGGGAATCATGTCTTTCGATAAGTCCCAGACCAAATCAAACTCATAGCTGGCGGAGCCATCATCGGCTATCACGGCACTCGCGGTCGAGGTCTTTTCCAACCCATCTGCCTGGTCAATCAAGGTGACACCGCTTGCGAGCACGTGCTCACTGATTGCTATGCCCCGGGGGTCATCTCCAAACCTGGCCGCCAAAAGAACATCGTGTCCCAGCCGGCCAAGACCAATCGCAACGTTCAAAGGGCTTCCGCCTGGAACCTCGGTGATCGTGCCCCCGCCGGAGGGAATAACACAGTCGGTGAGGGCCTCGCCCATAACCACGATCACAGAAGACACGCTTCGAGCCTACCCGTCAGAAAGAGTGTGACTAGTAGCGGGTGGTGGCGTCTCTGACCTCGCCGACCAGCTCCTCGATGATGTCTTCTAGGAACAGGATTCCCACGGTGGCGGACTGGTCATCAATCACCTTTGCCACGTGCGCGCCCGTATGGCGAAGCGTAGCAAGAGCATCTTCCAGATCCACATCGTCGTGCAGCGTCACGAGCCTTCGAATGCGGCGAGGGGGAACCGGGTAGTCACCTTCGTCGTCATCGTTGTCCAAAACGTCCTTGATGTGGACATACCCGGTGGGCTCATCGGCCTCGTTCACCAGCACATACCGGCTGAATCCTCGTTGGGCAACAGCCTGGTGAACATCACTTGGGGTGGCATCCTCGGGCAGTGTCATCACGTCACCAAGCGCAATCGTCACGTCTCGCACCCGCTTGGTGGTAAATTCAAATGCAGCCGTCAATGCCCCCGAGTGATCGGCAAGCATGCCGGTCTTGGTGGACTCAGCAACGATGGTTGCCACCTCATCCAAGGTGTATGCACTCACGGCTTCGGCCTTCGGCTCCACCCCGGTCAGTCGCAAAATGCCATTAGCCACCGCGTTCAAGGTGCCAATAATCGGGGAGATGACGCGCGAGACAAACACCAGCGGCGGAGCCAACAACAGCACTGCCTTGTCGGGGACAGAGAACGAAATGTTCTTAGGCACCATTTCGCCGAGCACCACGTGTAAGTAGCTCACAATCAGCAACGCCAAGATGAAGGCAATCGTGCTGACCAGTGCGGGCGAGACCCCGAGAGCGCCCAGGGGGCCCTCCAAAAGGTGGTGCACCGCGGGTTCGGACACCAGCAGGATCAGCAGCGAACACACCGTGATGCCCAACTGCGAGGTGGCAAGCATCAAGGTGGCGTTCTCCATGGCATAGAGCGAGGTTTTTGCACGCTTGCTTCCGGCGTCCGCCAACGGTTCAATTTGGGACCTCTTCGCGGCAATAACGGCGAACTCCGCACCCACGAAGAATGCGTTTGCGGCCAGCAAAACAAAAAGCCAGGCGATACCCTCCCAGTCGCTCACAGTAGGGTCACCTCCTCTGCGGACGCCGTGGGGGTGAACCGCACCCGATCAATTCGTCGACCAGCCATCCGCTCCACCTTGAACTCACCGGTCTCGATGGAAACGGTGTCTCCGACCTGGGCCATTCGCCCGAGGCGCTCCAGGATGAACCCAGCGATCGTTTCATACGGGCCCTCTTCTGGAACCTCAACGCCAGTGCGCTCCTCCAGCTCATCGGGGCGCAACTGAGCGGGGAAGGTAAACCAGTCTCTGGCCCGAACAACATCCAATGGTTTTCTATCGTGCTCGTCTGCAACCTCGCCAATGAGCTCCTCGACGAGGTCCTCCAGCGTCGCAATACCGGATGTTCCGCCGTATTCATCCACCACGATGGCGACCTGATACCCGCGCCCTCGAAGCTCAGTGAGCAACAGGTCAAGAGTCATGGTTTCTGGAACCCGAATCACATCAGACGAAAGGGCGGAGGCTGGAACCGTGGCTCGCTTCTTCGCCGGCACAGCAATGGCCTGCTTGACGTGGACAACACCTCGAACATCATCAATGGATTCATCAATCACCGGAAATCTGGAGAATCCTGTCTTCTTCGCAAGGGCAATGACGTCCAAAGCTGTGTCACCACGGTGCACGCTTTCCAGCTGTGTCCTTGGCGTCATCACATCGATGGCTCGCATCTTGGAAAACTCAAGCGTCCGAGACAGCAGTGTGGCGGTGTCGCGCTCGAGGAGGCCTTGCAGAGCTGATCGGCGCACCAAGCTCGATAGTTCATCAGCTGTTCTGGCCGCTGAAAGCTCTTCTTTCGGCTCCACCCCCATGGCTCGCAGGATGCGGTTTGCACTACCGTTCAACACCGCAATAAAGGGCCTGAAAGTGAAGGTGAAAGCCACCTGCAGGGGAACCAACACCCTGGCTGTTTGCCGCGGAACTGCGAGGGCGTAGTTCTTGGGAACCAACTCACCAAAAATCATGGAAATCGTGGTTGCAAGCGCAATTCCTGCAACACCACCGACTGGGCGAATGAAATCCTCTGGCATACCCAGGTTCGCGAGGGGGCCAGAGAGCATGGAACTAATGGCTGGCTCCATGGTGTACCCGGTCAGCAGGGTGGTCAAGGTAATACCGAGCTGTGCGCTGGAAAGGTGCGTGGAGGTCTTCTTCAGAGCACCAATGGTGATCCCGAAGCCCTTTTCGCCCTTCGCCGCTCTGGCTTCTAAATCAGCACGGTCCAGGTTGAGCAGAGCAAACTCGCTCCCCACAAAGACACCTGTTCCGAGCGCGAGAAGAACTCCCACGCTAAAGAGAACTAAGTCGGGACTCATCGGGCACTCACCAGGTGAGCGCCCCAAAGTTTATGACCGGGGTTGGAAGAACCAGAGGACGTATGATCCATGACTTCTCAAGAGTACCAGGACAACCGGCTCGCGCCACAAAGTGCCAGGAACCTGCTCACACAACGGCTAGGCTTGAGGCCAGCAAATCATGCAACGTGAGAGTGAGTAGCGAGCGTGTCAGATAAGGACACAGTGGGAACTTCGACGGAGGCATCCGTCGAATTCGGAGCCAATGAATGGCTCGTCGATGAGCTCTGGAGTCTCTATCAACAAGACCCAAACCTTGTCGATGCAAGCTGGTGGCCTTTGTTTGCCTCTCGCCAAGGAGCGCCAGCACCTCTTCCCCCGGCACCAGTCTCACCAGCACCCACCTCGCCCCCCACTGCTCCTGCTTCGGTTGCGTCCGCTGCTGCAGCACCGAGTGAGCCCGCAGTTTCCCCGGGCGATGACCCGTCGCCGATGACGGCTCCGATTGCGAAGACCACATCTATCGCACCGAAGCGGCAACCCATTCCTGCAGAAGCCCCCACCTCGCCCATACCCATCATTAGCGACGAGGCAGCCGCGAGCGAAGAGGCAACCGACACCATTGCGCCCCTGAAAGGCATGGCCAAAGCTCTGGCGTCCAATATGGACCAAAGTTTGCAGGTTCCGACCGCAACAAGCGTCCGAACTGTGCCAGCAAAACTGATGATCGACAACCGCATCGTGATTAACAACCACCTGCGTCGAGCTCGAGGCGGAAAAGTTTCCTTCACCCACCTCATTGCGTGGGCAATAATCAAGGCTTTGAAGGAGATCCCGAGCCAGAACGTTTTTTACGACGAGGTAGACGGCAAGCCCGTGGCGGTCCACCCCGCCAACATCAACTTAGGCATCGCAATCGATATGCCAAAGCCCGACGGAACCCGCGGCCTGGTGGTTCCGGGTATCAAGCGTTCCCAGAACTTTGGCTTTGCCGAGTTCTTGATTGCGTATGAAGACGTTGTTCGTCGCGCCAGGGAAGGCCAGCTCCAAACGGACGACTTCATGGGCAACACCATTTCTTTGACCAACCCCGGTGGAATTGGAACTGAGCACTCCGTGCCCCGCCTGATGAAGGGGCAAGCCTGCATCATCGGTGCGGGTGCATTACAATACCCCGCAGAATTCCAGGGCTCCTCCAAGAAGACCCTTGCGGACTTAGGAATTGGTAAAACAATCACCCTGACCTCCACCTATGACCACCGGGTCATCCAGGGCGCTGGGTCCGGTGAGTACCTCAAGAGAATTCACGAGCTGTTGATCGGCGGGCATGGTTTTTATGAAGAGATTTTTGCCTCACTGCGCATCCCCTACATGCCCATCCACTGGGCCGAAGACATCGCCGTTGACCTGGCGGACACGGTTGACAAGACCTCTCGCGTTCAAGAACTGATCAACAGCTACCGGGTGCGCGGACACCTGATGGCAGACATCGACCCTCTGGAATACCGGCAGCGCTCGCACCCGGACCTAGAGATTGAAAGCCACGGGCTCACGTTCTGGGACCTAGACCGCGAATTTGTCACCGGAGGTTTTGGCGCCAGGCGCACCATGTTGCTGCGTGAAATCCTCGGTGTGCTCAGAGATTCCTATTGCCGCACGGTCGGCATTGAATACATGCACATTCAAGACCCCACTCAGCGTTTGTGGTTCCAGGAAAATTTCGAAAAGTCCTATCAAAAGCCTGATCACGACGCGCAGCTTCGTATTTTGTCCAAGCTAAACCAGGCCGAAGCATTTGAGACTTTCTTACAGACCAAGTACGTAGGCCAAAAGCGCTTCAGCCTCGAGGGGGCTGAGTCCGCGGTCAGCATGGTGGACGAAATTCTGCAGGCTGCCACCGAAGACAACCTCGATGAAGTGGCCATTGCCATGGCCCACCGGGGCCGCTTGAACGTGTTGGCCAACATTGCGGGTAAAACCTACGCTCAGATTTTTCGCGAGTTCGAAGGAACACAAGACACCGGCACCGTCCAAGGCTCCGGAGATGTGAAGTATCACCTCGGCACCGAGGGAACCTACACGAGCCCCACCGGGGGAACCATTCCTGTCTATCTTGCCGCCAACCCCTCGCACCTGGAGGCGGTCAATGGCGTGCTCGAGGGAATCGTCCGAGCAAAGCAAGACCGTAAAGAAATCGGTCGCTTTGGTGTTCTGCCTGTTCTGATCCACGGAGATGCCGCCATGGCTGGCCAGGGTGTCGTCTTAGAAACCCTGCAGATGTCACAGCTACGCGCGTATCGCACGGGCGGAACAGTCCACATCGTGGTCAATAACCAGGTGGGGTTCACCACCTTGCCCCACGACGCCAGAACCTCTGTGTACGCAACCGACGTTGCCAAGACAATCCAAGCGCCCATCTTTCACGTCAACGGAGATGACCCGGAAGCAGTGTTGCGCGTGGCGGAGATTGCCTTTGGCTACCGCCAACGCTTCAAAGCCGATGTTGTCATCGACCTGGTCTGCTACCGCAGGCGCGGCCACAACGAAGGTGATGACCCTTCGATGACCCAGCCCTTGATGTACAACCTCATCGAAGCCAAGCGCAGTGTTCGCACCCTCTACACCGAAGCGCTTGTTGGACGCGGTGACATGACAAGCGAAGAGCTGGAAGCCGCCCAACGCGACTTCCACAATCGCCTCGAAGAGGCGTTCCAAGAAACCCACGCCGTGCACACCGGCGCCATCACTGTTCTGCCCGAGGTCGGTGGCGTGACCACCACGGCGCATCCCACCCCGGACCTTGTTCAAGAGCCGGAGACCACGGGGGTTGATGCCTCAGTGCTCGCTGTGATTGGTGACGCCCACGCGAACCACCCTCCCGGTTTCACCATTCACCCGAAATTGGAGCCTCTGCTGGCTAAGCGTCGAGAAATGTCTCGTGAAGGAGACATTGACTGGGGCTTTGGCGAGCTCCTCGCAATGGGGTCCTTGCTCCTCGAGGGCACACCCGTTCGTTTGGTCGGACAAGACGCCAGGCGCGGCACTTTCGTGCAGCGCCACTCTGTCCTGCACGACCGGGTGAACGGCCAGGAATGGTTGCCGTTGATGAACATGGCTGAAAACCAGGCAAGGCTGTGGATTTATGATTCCCTGCTGAGCGAATACGCCGCACTCGCCTTCGAATACGGCTATTCGGTGGAGCGAGCAGATGCTCTGGTGATGTGGGAGGCGCAGTTTGGTGACTTCGTCAACGGAGCCCAAACCGTGATTGATGAGTTCATTTCCTCTGCGGAACAAAAATGGGGACAACGCTCAAGCGTTGTGCTGTTGTTGCCTCACGGTTTCGAGGGTCAAGGGCCAGACCACTCCTCAGCACGTATTGAGCGCTTCCTGCAGATGGCTGCCGAAGACAACATGATTATTGCCAGGCCCTCGACTCCTGCCTCGTATTTCCACCTGCTGCGCCGCCAGGCGTACGCCAGGCCACGGAAGCCGCTGGTGGTCTTCACGCCCAAGGCAATGCTTCGGTTGCGCGGCGCAACCAGCCAGGTGTCTGATTTCACGACGGGTCGCTTCCAGCTCGTCTTAGATGACCCGCTGGTCACCAACCCCGGTGGTATTAGTTCGGTGTTGATGGTTGCGGGAAAGATCTACTACGACATCAAGGCCGAGATTGAAAAACGCGGCCTGACCAACGTTGCCGTTGTTCGGATGGAGCAGTTCTATCCGTTCCCTGAGGCTGACCTGCACCTGATTGCTCAGCGTTACTCGCAGGCGCGTTTTATCTGGGTGCAGGACGAACCAGAAAACCAGGGTGCGTGGCCGTTCGTCATGCTCGAAGCCCACAACGCCGGTTTGCCTCCGATAAGCGTTGTTTCCAGGCCACGATCCGCATCACCAGCGACCGGATCTTCCAAGCGAAGCCAGACAGAAGCTCAGCTGATTCTGGATCGGGCGCTCGGCTAAGAAGAGCGTTCTATTGTCTCTCGAATGCTGAGCTTGAGACCTTCGGGAGCTGTTTCGCAGCACGCACTCCTTACTTTATTTGTCAGCACAACCCCGATAGTTCGCTCTTCCTCGCAGGGAGGACATTCCTTGAGGTGGTCTTCCACGTCCCCTAGAGACTCTTTCGAAAGCTCGCCGTGGAGATAGTCCTCCATTCTTGCCTGTGCTTCAGTGCACCCACAATCAGCCATTAGCTTTCACCACCTTTCCCACCGGATGTATCGTAACCCTGGTTTCTCGCATAGTCAGCGAGCACAGCGCGCAAAGATTTCCGTCCCCGGGATAGCCGACTCATGACGGTACCCACCGGGGAGTCCATGATGGTCGCGATCTCTTGGTAGCTCAGGCCTTCAACATCGGCAAAATAGACCACCATGCGAAAATCTTCGGGAAGTTCATGCAAGGCATCCTTCACCACACTCGCTGGCATCCGATCGATTGCTTCGGCCTCAGCGGATCTGCCCGCTGTTTGGGTGAGTGATTGGGCGTCTCCCAACTGCCACTCCTCCATGTCCTCCAAGCCCTGTTGAAAGCCTTCACGCGAGCGTTTGCGGTAGAGGTTGATGTAGGTGTTGGTCAAAATCCGATAGAGCCAGGCTTTGAGGTTGGTGCCCTGCTCAAACTGGTGAAAGGCCTGGTACGCCTTCAAGAAGGTTTCTTGCACAACGTCAGCGGCATCGGAAGGGTTCTTGGTCAATCGCATGGCCGCTGCATACAGCTGGTCAGCAAAGGGAAGTGCCTGCTCGACAAAAACCGCGGATTTCCCAGTCTCAGAGTCTCCAGAGGAATTCATTAGGCCTAAGTCTAGCTCCGGAGATTCGAGCAATACTGCGGATGCAAAAGCAGTCACGACTCATCAACCCCTTTCCAGTACTCACTAACCAACCCTCACAAACCGATACTCTTGACAACCGATGGAAGCCCCAAAAAATTCCCCGAGCGCGTGGAGCGCGCCTGAGCGCGCTCACCCGTTGAACTTCTCCCTTTCTCTGCCCGGATCGAAATCACTCACGAACCGGGAGCTGGTTCTTGCAGCACTGGCAAGCGGCCCCTCGGTCATTCGATCCCCCCTGCATTCCAGAGACACAGCACTCATGGTTGAAGCATTACGAGCCCTCGGCGCCACAATTACACCGGTTGCGGGGGAGAGTCCCTTTGGTCCCGATTTTGCAGTGGCGCCCATTGCGCCGAAGCCGGGACGGATAGAAACTTCCATCGACTGTGGTCTCGCTGGCACTGTGATGCGGTTTATTCCCCCGGTGGCGGCATTGATCCCTGGAACTATTCACATAGACGGTGATCTAGGGGCGAGACGCCGACCCATGGCCACCACTCTGGATGCACTCTCCCAACTAGGAATTGCCATAGTGGACGAGGGTCGAGGGACACTGCCGTTTACGATGCGAAGCAACGGGGCTCTAAGCGGTAACGAGGTATCCATTGATGCCTCAGCGTCCAGCCAGTTTGTGTCTGGCTTACTGCTCGCAGCGCCACGCATGCCAGCTGGGCTCACCATCCGGCACACCGGAGCAACCGTGCCCTCTCTGCCCCACATCGACATGACCATCCAGTGTCTGGCTGCCCGCGGGGTGTCTGTTGCGAACCCCGAGCCCGGGGTGTGGCGGGTCGAGCACACAGAGATTGCCCCCATCGACGTTTCTATCGAGCCAGACCTGTCGAACGCCGCACCTTTCCTTGCCGCACCGTTGATCACAGGTGGTCGGGTGACCTTGACGGGGTGGCCATCTTTCACCACTCAGGTGGGAGCATCCGTCCCAGCACTCCTTCAGCACTTCGGAGCAACCGTCACCATCGGTGACGGTTTCGTCACGGTCGATGGTGGCTCAGGCTGGAGATCCGGTGGAGTCATTCCCGGAGTTGATCTTGATCTTGGTCATGCAGGTGAGCTCGCGCCCACCATGATTTCCTTGGCGGCACTCGCTGAATCACCCAGCCACTTTCGAGGGATCGGACACATTCGAGGCCACGAAACCGATCGACTGAGCGCTCTGGTTCAGAACATAAGGGTTTTGGGCGGCAACGCGGAAGAACTTCCCGATGGAATAACAGTGACCCCGGTGCCGCTGGACGGTGGCGAATGGAAAGCTTTTGAGGATCACAGAATGGCAACTTCGGGGGCTCTCCTGGGGCTTGGCATTCGTGGAGTGGTCGTTGATGACATTGGCTGCACGGCAAAAACCCTGCCCGAATTTCCAGAACTGTGGAAAAACATGGTGGAGTCCCCCACGCCATGAGTTTTGATGATGATTCCGAGCCCTACGCGGACTATGTCCCCCGAGTCCGCCCGGATCGTCGCGGAAGCAAACCACGCTCCAAGGTAAGACCAAAGCACGACAATGCCGTGACCGGCTTCATCATCGCCGTTGACCGCGGGCGCTACCGAGCCATTGTCGACCAAGGGGAGACTACCGAGCGCCTGGTCACCTGCTCCAGAGCGAGCGAACTTCGCAGACAGGCGATAGTCACTGGTGATTTTGTAGACATCGTCGGTGACAGCTCCGGGCAGGACGGTGCTTTGGGACGTATTGTTCGCATTCATCCCCGCACCACGGTGCTTCGGCGAAGCGGAGACGACACCGACACCCTGGAGCGGATTATCGTAGCCAACGCCGACCAGCTTTTGATGGTGGTCGCAGCGGCAAACCCCGAGCCTAGACTCCGCCTCATCGACCGATATATTGTTGCAGCATTAGACGCCGGGCTTACGCCCATTCTCTGCATCACGAAAACAGACCTAGACCCCGGGCGCGAACTGCGTGAATACGGCGCAACGCTCGGTATTCAGACCTTCACGAGGTCCCCTTCGAACCCGGCAACCACAGAGCTTGCCAAGGCGCTGAGGAATCACATTTCCGTTGCCGTCGGGCACTCCGGTGTGGGGAAATCCACACTCGTCAATGAGTTGGTCCCCGGGGCAGAAAGAGCGATTGGCGACGTCAATCAGGTGACCGGACGTGGTCGACACACCTCCTCCTCAAGCTCAGCGCTTCTTCTGCCAGGAGGCGGCTGGATCATTGACACACCCGGTGTTAGGTCCTTTGGCCTGGGCCATGTCAGCGCCGACGCAATCCTGCAGGGATTCCCCGAATTGCTTCGCTTTGTGGAACAGTGCCCTAAAGCCTGCTCTCACGCCACCTCTAGTTCGGAATGTTTCCTCACCCAGGCAATCGAGGCAGAAACCTTGGATCCTGGTCTCGTGGCCCGAGCTCAGTCGCTTCAGCGCCTGCTCGCCACAGTCCAGGATCCCCACCAGACACCCGAATAAGAAGCGAGTCCTTCCACCCTTGAGCGACTACGCTTCAAAGGGTGGTCGACTACAGCCTTTCCGGTGATTTAGCGCTTGCACTCGCTGTCGCAGCCAACGCTGATCTCGTGTCTTTGAATCGTTTCCAGGCACAGGACCTCGTCATTTCGACCAAGCCAGATCGCACACCCGTCACCGACGCTGACCACGCAGTCGAGCGGATTATCAGGAAGACCATTACCCAATCTCGACCCGATGACCACATTTTGGGAGAGGAAATGGGTTCAGACTCCTCTACCGCGGGACCGCAGCCCGGGCGTCAGTGGATTATCGACCCCATCGATGGCACCGCAGGGTTTTTACGGGGCCTTCCGATCTGGGGAACACTGATTGCACTGGCCATTGACGGAATCCCGGTGGTGGGAGTGGTGAGCGCACCTGCGCTTGGAAAACGCTGGTATGGAGCACACGGCCACGGTGCGTGGATGACCTCGTCGGGGTCACGAAAAGCCACAGCATTGTCGGTGAGCTCTGTTGGTGTGGTGCAAGATGCGACCGTGAGTTACAACAGTTTGCCGGGCTGGATTGGCGATGGCAGAGCCGAGCAAGTCCAGAACCTGGCAACCTCCGCTTGGCGGGCTCGGGCCATCGGAGACTTTTGGTCCTACATGCTTGTGGCAGAGGGTTCTGTGGATATCGCCGGCGAACCGGACCTGCAGGTCTATGACATTGCAGCGCTGGTTCCCATTGTGGAAGAGGCAGGCGGCCGGTTTAGTTCACTCGATGGGGAACCAGGAATTTGGAGTGGCAGCGCTCTGGCCACCAACGGTCTTCTCCACGATGAGGCCCTGACCATCACAACCAAAGGAAAGAGCTAATGGGTCGAAGCGTTGTTCTTTTCCTAGCGGCCACTCTCGCTCTCGCGGGATGCGCCGGCTCAACTCCTGATGTCGAGGCGGATGCGTCCATCGAATCCCCTGAGGCCACTGAAGAATCAGTGCTGGAGTTGGAGGTCGGCACTTGCCTCAACGACGCAGACACTCCCCTGCGCGCCGACCTAACCGACGTGCCGAGCATCCCCTGCTCTGAACCACACGACTCCGAGCTCTATGCGATCGTGAGCGTGGAGGACAGCACCTACCCCGGTGCTGATCGTCTTATTGAGCAAGGCCAGGCACAATGCCAGGAGGGCTTCGCAGACTTTGTCGGCATAGATTTCCGGTCTTCTCTGCTCGAATTCCACTTCTACTACCCAACACCCAGTAGCTGGGCCCAAGACGATCGAACGATTTACTGCATGGTGTTTGACCCGGGCCTCCCAGTGGTGGGGACTCTCAAAGACGCCAAGCGTTAGAAAACATCCACTGGGGCGCGAGTAACATCCCGAAGGTCCCCCAGATTTTTGAGGGCCAACAGCGCGCTCATGGTGGAGATGCCGGGAATCGAACCCGGGTCCACTACTTCGTACCACAGTCTTCTACGGGCGTAGCTTACGAAAGCGTTCTACTTGGCCCCGTTCTTTGTCGTAAGCACCTAGAACGACGAGCCCAGGATCAGTAAAGAGTCCCGATAACCCCTGACACACAAGTCATCAGCAAGCCTTCTTCATGACGCCAGGAACTGGGCCGAAGGCAAACCCAGACTGACGGACTTGTCCGCTGCTTAGGCAGCGAGAGCGAAGTCGGTGCGCTTTGTATTGGCACCTATAGTGTGCAGAGGACGTTTACGAGATAACTCTGCATTCTCGGCCCGCTTCCCTGCGGAATCACAAGTAATGTCGAAACCGATCATCCCCATGTTCCACTGCCACACAGTGTGTGGCAGAAGCTATATGTAGCGCGCTGTGGAGTTAGAACCTAACCAGTGCCACGAGGCACGCCCTAACTATACGGCTCGTACCTAAGAACTAGCTAGAGGTTTCCTCGTGGGCCGCACGAATGCGGGTGTCCATCAGTGCAAACACCAACGCAGCAACGACCAATCCCACCGCAACTGTCGCGGCAACGATGAAAGCATCGTGATACGCAACGCTGGGAGCTTCAGTGACCTCATCGGCTAAGACGAAGAAGAACATCGAGAGCGCTGCTGCTAAGCCAATGGCGGTTCCAATGCGCTGTCCCACCTGGGCGAGCGAACCCGCCAAACCGCCCTGGTGAACAGGAATATCTTCCAACATGAGGGTTTGGTTGGGCGATATGACCGCACCACCACCTGCCCCCGCAACCGCCATTGCAAGGGCCACAGCATAGGGAATGTAGGGGTCGGGAACGATCACCGTTGCCAAGACCACAAGACCAAACCCAGCGAGCACAAAAGACAACCCCACCACGACCAAGGGCCGACCCCGCTTGTGGACCACCTTGCCGCTGCGATACGAGGTGTAAGCAGAAATCAAGGCGAAAGGAATGGTTACCATCCCGGCAACGATGGGAGAAAACCCTAGGCCCTGTTGCAAAAACAGCGTCAAAACAATAAACGTCGCGGGGAGTGCCGCGAAATAAAAACTCGAAATCAAGAGGCCGTTTCTAAAAGATGAAATCCGAAACAACTCAAAATCAATAATCGCGACTTTGCCTTTGGCCAAATAGGCCCGCTCCCAGACAACAAACAGCACACCTGAAAAAAGCGCTGCCCCGAGCCACCACCACCGAGATGGGTCATCACCCGCCGTGCCCGTGGTCAACACAAACGGCAACATTAGGGAAAACACCGTAAGACCGAGCAGCGCGGTTCCGACTAAATCAAAGTCTTTGACAGCCTGAGACGTGTCTTGGCTCCGAGGAAGCCACCGGACCGCCATGACAAACGCTGCGATTCCCAAGGGAACGTTCATGGCAAACAGCAACCGCCAGCCAAAGTCATCGCCGCCCACTCCCACCAAGAAGCCACCCAGTGTCGGCCCAAAAGCAGTGGACAGTCCGATTACGGCCCCAAAGATGCCAAACGCTTGACCACGCTCACGCCCTTGGAACAACTGTTGCACCAGACCCAACACCTGTGGCATCAGGAGGCCAGCGGCAAAACCTTGCAAAATCCGCCCGGTGATCAACAACTCAATGGTGGGCGCGAGCATTCCCACACAACTTGCACCAATGAACAGTGTGAGGCCGAGTAAGAACATGAATTTCCTGGAATACAAGTCGCCAATGCGACCTGCGGGAACCAGTAAAAGCCCAAAGGCCAGCACAAACCCCGACAGCAGCAACTGAACCTCAGTGGCACCAGCGCCCAAGACAGAGCTGATTGCAGGGATTGCCACGTTGATTTTGGCGAGGTCCAAAATGGTGAGCGATGCCACACCCACCGCAACCGCATATGCCCGCCAGCGAACACGATCTACAGAAATGTTTATCGGTTCGGTCACGAGCGAAGCCACTTTGTCAGACATGTCCCCCCAGCCTACGCCAGGGGACTTTGGCTAATCTCCGAGTCGTCTCCTGCTGGCTATTGCCCTTTGAGCTTCCCGGTCATCCTGTTTTTGGCGAAGCGTCTGACGCTTGTCGTATTCCTTCTTACCCTTCGCAACAGCAATCTCTACCTTGGCTTTGCCGTCGAGAAAGTAAATCTTCAAGGGAACCAGGGTGTATCCACCGGCAGAAACTCGGTGGGCCATTTTCACAATCTGCTCTTTGTGCAGCAGAAGCTTTCTTTTCCTGCGCGGAGGGTGGTTTGTCCAGGTTCCCTCGTTGTATTCGGGAATATGGACAGACTCAAGCCACGCTTCGCCCCGGTCGATAGTGGCGTACCCATCAACGAGTGAGGCTCGTCCTTGCCTCAGAGACTTTACTTCCGTCCCTGTGAGAACAATGCCCGCCTCATAGGTGTCTTCAATGTGGTAATCGTGACGAGCTTTTCTGTTGGTGGCAACCACTTTTTCGCCAGTTTCCTTCGCCATGGTGCCACCTCCTTAGATTAACAATCCTCCCGAGCGACCAAGCCCCACAGTCTAGCGCCAGGGTCTTCGTGGCACGAAGGGGCTTTCTAAGCCCTGAGGTAGCGGGTAATGGAGATGTAGGAGGCCACCACAGCGAGCCCAATACCGGTGGCAAAGAGAATGGGCATAGTGCCATACGCATCAGAGAGTCCAACAAACACAGTCGCTGGCAACGCTTCGCTCAGATAACCCTGGACAAAGAATCGAACGATTCCCCACACCGCCAGAGATGCCAAGGCCGCGCCGATCGCCGCCGCCACTATGCCCTCTAAAACAAACGGAGTCTGGATGAACCTGTTGGAGGCACCCACCAGACGCATGATGGCTAATTCTCGCCGCCTAGAGAAGGCACTCAGCCGAATCGTTGTGGAAATCAGGAGTGCTGCCGCCACCAGCATCAAGCTTGCAACCGCAACCGCGGTCAACGAACCGGCATTGAGCAACGCGAAGATCTGATCCAGGTAACTCCTCTGGTCCACCACGCTTTCCACGCCGGGTAGGCCAGAAATCGATTCAAAAATTAGGTCGCTTTGCTCGGGATTCACAAGATTAACCCAGTAGGTCTCTGGCAAAAGCTCGGGTGAGACCAAGTCGACAACCGCACTGTCTTTGAACTGCTCGCGGAAGTTGGCAAACGCCTGATCCCGGTCTTCAAAGTAATAGCGTTCGATGTAGGGAGCGAGCGTACCTGATTGCAGGCGCTGGTCAATGGCAAGTTTCTGGTCGGGGCTGGCCGCCATCTGCTCGCACCCGCCGAGCGTGGAAAAGTCAGTACACATATAGATGGCAACCTGAGCGCGGTCAAACCAGTAGTTCTTCATTTGCGAAATCTGCGCTTGTAACAAAATTGCTGTTCCCACAAAGGTCAACGAGATGAAAGTAACCAAGACGATGGACACCACCATCGAGAGGTTCCTGGTGAGGCCAGTCACTACTTCACGAAGGACAAAGCCCAGTCTCACGCCCGCAACTCCCAGGGGAACGCGGCCGGGACATCGTCAGGGTCAGCAACACCGAGAGGCCGGAGCGGAGTTGCCTCGGCAATGATGGGGTTGGGGGCGGTGTCCAGCTCGCCGAAGGGAATGGCGCTTGTTTCGTAGCCGCCCTCGAGCTCGTCACGAGCAATGCGACCGCCTGCGATCTCAATAACGCGGCGCTGCATCTGGTTCACAATTCCCGAGTCGTGGGTCGCCATGATCACGGTTGTGCCGGAGGCGTTAATCCGCGAGAGCACGTTCATAATCCCGGCACTTGTGGAGGGGTCAAGGTTTCCGGTTGGCTCATCCGCTAGCAAGATTGCTGGCTTATTGACCGCTGCGCGGGCGATAGCGACCCGCTGCTGCTCGCCACCAGAGAGTTCGTGGGGATAGTTCTTAGCTTTTTGCGCGAGTCCCACCGTCTGCAAAATGTCGGGGACTGCCTCGTGAATGAAGCCCGAGCTCTTTCCAATAACACGCAGAGTAAAGGCGACATTGTCGAAAACAGTTTTCTGCGGCAACAGGCGGAAGTCCTGGAAAACAACGCCGAGACTGCGGCGAAACTGCGGAACCTTGCGGCTCGGAATTCTGCGAAGGTCTTGGCCCAACACGTGAATGTTGCCGGCGTTGGGGCGTTCTTCCTTCAAAATCATCCGCAAAAAGCTCGATTTACCGGACCCAGAGGCACCCACCAAGAACACAAATTCGCCGGCGCCAATGTTGACGCTGACATTACTGAGCGCCGGTTTCACAGCGCCTCGATACATTTTGGTGACATCTTCAAAGAGAATCATGGCACCTACAGCCTAGGTTCGAGGCCCCTCTAAACGGCTTTACGACACTCTTTGGGCGCTTTTTCGCCAGCGAATCCCAGCCTGGATAAATCCATCCAGATCTCCGTCAAACACTGCACTCGGATTATTCACTTCGTAGTCGGAGCGCAAGTCTTTGACCATTTGGTAAGGAGCCAGCACATAACTGCGCATTTGGTCACCCCAACTGGCCGTAATCGTGCCTGCGAGCTGCTTCTTCTTAGCAAGCTCCTCTTCCCGCTGCACCAAGAGCAGCCGGCTTTTCAAAACCCGCAGGGCGGCAGCCCTGTTTTGAATCTGACTCTTCTCGTTCTGGCAGCTCACCACAATCCCGGTGGGGATGTGGGTGAGGCGAACGGCGGAGTCGGTCGTGTTCACTGACTGCCCACCCGGTCCTGAGGAGCGAAAAACATCAACTCGCATGTCAGAGTCTGGGATTTCAATCTCAGTGGCCTCCGCCATCAAAGGAACCACCTCAACTGCTGCAAAAGAGGTTTGTCGCTTTCCGGCCGAATTGAATGGACTCATCCGGACTAACCGGTGGGTTCCTGCCTCGATGCTCAAGGTGCCAAAGGCATAGGGAGCGTCAATTTGTAATGTTGCGCTCTTGATTCCGGCTTCTTCCGCGTAGCTGGTGTCCAACACGGTCGCAGAATGTCCGTGGGCTTCAGCCCAGCGCACATACATACGCAACAGCATCTCGGCAAAATCAGCTGCGTCCACTCCGCCAGCTCCAGCCCTAATGGTCACCACAGCTGGCAAGGCGTCATATTCGCCATCGAGCAAAGTCTGTACTTCCATTTCGCCCAAGAGCGTCTCTAGCTCATCGAGCTCGACCAAAACCTCAGCCTCAGAATCCCCATCAAGTTCCTCGGCTGCCATTTGAACCAGGACATCTAAGTCTGAAAGGCGCCGTGCAACCGAGACGATTCGAGCCAGCTCGCTTTGTCGATGGCTGAGCGCACTGGTTATCTTCTGCGCACTCTCTGTGTCGTCCCACAAATTAGGCGCAGAAGCCTCCTTAGAGAGCCTGACAATTTCCTGCTCGAGGTGGGCGGGGTCGAGCACCGCCTCGATTGTGTGGAAGGTAGAGCGAAGCGCACCTATTCGGGCAGAAACCTCAAGTTCGCTCATAACCCCCTCAGACTAGCTGAGGCCGTGGAAGGCAGTACTCGGTAGGTCCTTTTCGTCAGATTCAATTGCCGAAATAATGCGCTTCGCGACAGCATCTGGAGCAAGGCCCACTGGGAAGGCCGGAGCAACACCGGCCAGCGGGTGCTTGGACAACGAGGTTTCGGTGTGACCGGGACGAGCATCAATCAAGCGAATGCCGCTTCTGCGGAGTTCTCGACCCGCTGCAACGCCATAGGCGTGCAGCGCTGCCTTCACCGCGGAATAGGCGGCAATGCCGGCGGTGGGAGCTTCAGCAACGACACCGCTCAAGGTAACGACCCACGGGGATCGTCCATCAGAACCGCTCTGGGTGAGGGCGGGGAGAGCAGAGCGCAACACGCTCATCCACCCCTTCGTGTTGACCTGCCACAGGCCATCAATGACGTCATCTGACAGATCACCTACCGAACCAAAGGCAACGGCCCCTGCGGCATAGACAACGCCATCAAGGCGTTGGTGGGCATCAAGCGCCGCCTGGACACACTGCTCAGCGACGCCAGCATGGGACAGGTCCCCCACGAACTGGGCCCCTGGAACACCAATCTCAGTGAGCCGTTCAGAACTTCTGCCTGCCAGTGTGAGGAGTGCTCCCCGCTTGTGAAGCTCTCTGGCAATGGTGGAACCTAAGCCACCGCTTGCGCCAACAATCAAAATGGAAGATCCCTGTAATTCACTCATGCACCGATAGTGCCAGAAAAACCTGCGCCATTGCCCAGAAAATCTCAGCGAACAAAAACCTGGGCCCGAGCTGTCACACCAATCCTCAAAGAGCTAGGAAAGAAGTCAGAGACCAGTGGTGGTGACCACACAGAAGACACCCTCACCTCCACCACCTGACCATTGACGCTCAGCGCTCGCTCTATGGCCAACCCTTTCAAGGAGCCCGGGCCAACCGCGTTGATATAGGCCACAGTGGAGGCCCTCACTTCCTCAGACGTAATCGGGGCGACTATTCCTTGGGAGGTAAGAACAACGTTTCGTGGGTTAAAGCTCTCCGCTGCAACCACGGCTGCGGCATCGGCAAGCGCAAACAATCGTTGCCTCTCCACTAACAGAGACGTGGCCGCACTCACCCCAAATACGACGACAAGAGCAAGCAGGGCTGCACCTGCGATAAGGGGCAGCATGCTCCCCCTGTCATTCATGGTGCTCCCCCATACCGAGAAACCATGGCCGTGGCTTCGGCATAAACAGGAACGCTGGACAACCCTAATGACGACGGAAACAACCCCGAGGTAATCAACGGAGGCGCCACCCCCACCCTGATCGTCACCACAGAACCCGGTGCCACACAAGAAGACTCCGAACACTGCCGTTGAATCGAGAGCGGCTGGGATAGTCCGTGGTTCGCTAATGCAATCATCACCGCCGTTTCCGCCCGGGCTGCGGCGTCCTCCACAGAAACCTCATCCACAAAGACCCTGGCAGCGTTGCGGGCAGCCGTTTCAGCAGCGAGTGTTGCGTTATAGATCGAAGACAGGCTCATGCCTAGGAACATGATCGGAATCAGTAAGACAATCGCCGCTGTCAAAAACTCAAGCGACGCCCGACCGCTCTCACTAGCGAACATATTCCAGTGGTGCATGGGCAGAGACGGTCATTTCTCCCCCCACGCTCCACAGACCAAGTGCGGGGAAGGGTGCCCGTATTGTCACGACAGTAGTGGGGACACCCAGGTCAAACGACCGGTCTATCTGGATGTCTTGGGCATAGGAAGCAGAGAGCGATGTCTCAATCAGGTCTCTCGTGTGAGCAAGGGACAGGCTAGGGGAGCCGTCTATGAGACCTGCCTGCCTAGCCCCCTCAGCTGCTGCCACCGTCAGAGTGTGGCGAACATGTGTGAGCAAAAGCACCTGCAGGAGAGCAAGAACCATGGTGGTCAATAGTGCACTCACCAACACGAACTCGGCCGGAGCGTTCCCCCGATCAGAGCGCATTAGAAACCGGTAACGCGGGTTATAGCTTGTTCAAAGACGCCCGACAGCGCCGGGCCTGCGGCCGACCAGATCACAACCACAAGCCCCGCGGTCATCAGGGTGATTAGGACCCAGCCAGGGACGTCACCTTTTTCTCCGGGAGGGTTCTCGAATGTGTTCATAGCTGGACCTTTCCTTGCCGTAGACCCACAGGATAAGAAAGGTTGACAATGGTCGGGGGAAGTTATCCACAAGTTCGAGGGGCGATTGTCGAGGCTCGTCTCGCAACAATCGCGGAACATCGCTGGCAGCGAACCGCGACGCGAGTAAGTTCTTAGCCGTGTGACCAGACCTGTCCCCTGAACCCGCATCAGACCCAACCGACTTTTTGACTATAAGCCTCTTATGCTCTCTATTGGCACGGAATCAATCGAAGGATAAGACCAATGGCCCGCTTCGAAACATTTGCGGCTTACTTTGGGCGTCTTATCACCCTTGAAGCACTTCTTTGGATTGTTTTTCTCTTGTTGATTTCATTTTTATTGCGAAAAGCTTTGTCCCCAGTACTTCGCGTTTCGACTGTTTGGGCTGCTGCGGGGTTTTCGGACAGTGGTATCGGTTGATTTTTTATGCTGCTAGGACTTGCTGTTTGTAAGCGTAGTGGACGTCGTTGGGCCGTTGGTAGCCAAGCGCTGAGTGGCGACGCCGGCT